>CEUX01038936.1_pt1 | contig 25197 bp, 28 predicted proteins | sample 531361 | NCBI WGS metagenome assembly CEUX01 (sample SAMEA2622736, study PRJEB7988) | marine metagenome | isolation source: saline water (ENVO:00002010), including
AACTTGATATATATGCTTTTGGAACAACTGAAATTGATACAAGTGATGTAGATGGCGTTTCATATACATCTCCTGGAACACTTGCTACACCAGATAATGCATGGAATGGCTTAGTATTTACTACAGTTGGAGATGTAGCAGAAGCAATGTCAACAATTAATGGAAGCCCTATATTTAGTTGGAATTCAAATCCATCAAATAAACAATATCATGAAATTTATACTATGCATAGTGGAATGAGCGATAGAGTTGACGATATAAATGATGAATATGGTCATTTCACTGCGAAATATAATGGTTCTGCTTCATTTCCTTTAGGGCAAATAAATAAAAGAAATACAATTGGAGTAAAACTATTAACTGATTGTAGCTCTCTTCTAAATATAGGAGGTGCTAGCTATACTCCAAATGAATGGCAAAATTCTGCTACTAGAAATGTCACTAATGGCTCTCAATATCTACATGGTGGAGTTGCAATGGTTACTCTTAAAAAATTACATGTATATGGTTATACAAATGGATATTCAGCTACAGATTTACCTACTGCTAATCAAGTAAGTGGTGGTACTCTTATTAATCTTAATTTTACAGGAACAGCTGGGTCAGGTTGGAATAAAACTTGGGATGTTGCACTTACAACTGTCAATATTCATGGAGAAGAAAGTGCTTTTTCAAATATAGAAGAAGGTGTAAGCGGAGGTACATCTACACAACAATTAGAAATGTCAGTATATATGACACAAAGTATTCCTAATGATAAATATCTTAAAAAGATTAAAGTATATATGAAATCATCTACTTTAGATATCTTTTATTTACAAGCTGAAATAGACTTAGGAACAATGAAGATTAAATCTTCTACTTCAGGTAAAGAATTTCCTGGATTATATATATCTGATAAAGGATATTATTCTTTTACTTTTCCAAAAGATTATGGGTTGCAACCAAACTTAATCGATAGCTATGAATCTCAAACTACTATACCTCAAAAAGTAGCATTTAATAGTGAGAATATGTATTGTAAATTCAAAACAGCTACAATATGTAATAATAGAGTATATGTTGGAAATGTAGAGCAAAATGGAAGAATATATAGTGATAGAATGATAAAATCACCAGTTAATCAATTTGGAATTTTACCTTCCTCTAGTTTTATTGATGTAGCGATTAATGATGGAGATGAAATAACTCATCTTGAATCTTTTAAAGATTCTCTTATGCAATTTAAAAAGAGAAAAGTATTTATTATTAATGTATCTGAGGGTTATGAATATTTAGAAGAAACACTTGATAATGTTGGAGTTGAGCATAGTAGCCAAGTCTGCAAAACTCCTAAAGGAATTGCATGGATAACAGAAAATGGATGCTATATTTGGGATGGAAAAGAATTAACCAACTTAATTGAAAACAAACTTACAACTGAAACATTTTCAGATGCAGCTTGCAAATGGCAAATTATATCTGATGATATTCCTCAAATAGGATACTTAAAAGAAGCTGATAAATTAATTATATTAAAATCATCAAAACCATATACATCTACAAGTTCTGAAGGAAGATACTTAGAGGGATATATATATGACTTTAGAAATCAAGCATGGACAATGACATTTAATAGAACTCATGCACATGGAGAAAAATCTAACTTTATTCATCATACAGATGGTAGTCTTGTTTGGAATAATAGCAGTGCAGCAGGCAACAATATAGCTAAGTTTTACAAATGGAGCAATGACCCAATATCTACATATAATATGCCTGGAGACCTTTCAACTTTAGATAATATTAATCATTTAAAACAATTTAGAATAGTCACAAAAGACTTTACATTTGAAGAGCCTTCTGTTAGAAAGAAGATATATAAAGTTTATGTTACTTATAAAAGTGTTGATAATGTTGGGCAAACTACTGAAGCGGCAGCTAATTCAAATGTTTTATTATACTATGCAACTAATGGACAAGGTGAAGTAAATGGAACAACTAATTGGACAGAATTCCCAGAATCTAAAGAAGCTAGTGCAAGTACAGTATTATATAAAACAAGTAGTGAAGATGCTGGTTCAGCAGGATTTCAAGGAACATCTACATGGAAAACGGTTGAATTAAAACCATCGTCATCTATCAATAATATATATTCATTTCAATTAAAATTTGAATTAGATAAACAATCTTCATATAAAGATAGCAATAATTCAAAAGTTGCTAATGGCTTTATGATTAATGACATAAGTATTGTATATAGGAAAAAAAGCATTAAATAATGGCAAATAAATTATTACATACCAAGCAAACAAAAAGCAAGGTATCTAATCATTTTTTCGCATCAAATGTAGGTAATGATTCAGATATCAATATAGTCTCTCTTGTTTCAAAAGGAACTTATTTAACCGCAAAAGCTGGCGGACAATGGCATTCTGTTAAACTTCAACCACCTCAAGAACTAGATAATGGAAATTTCATTAATTTAAAAGTCGAAGGAGAAGCAACATTTTATAGTTCTGAAATTCAATTCCTTAATGGATTTAGTAGCCCAGGAGATATATATATAAGAGCAGGTGCTAAATTATATTTTGAAGCAAAAACTGCAAGCCCAGATATATATATTACAGCAGGTTCAGATACACTTGAGTTTCATGTAGGTGGTGATAATATTATGACTTTAAATGAAACAGATGATGGATTTTGGTTAGAACTTCAAAATAATGCTGATTTAGTTATTAGTGCGGCAGATAAAATAAGATTAGATGGCAATGAATCTGGAAACACTTATATTAGTGGAGAAACAAGTGGACTTGGAGATGACATAGTATTTACAGCTGGAGGTGGCGATATAATGTCTCTTACTTCAGCATCTGTTACTATAACTGGTACAGCATCTATGACAAGTACAACAGCAGACCAATTCAAGATTAAATATGATGCAAGCAATTATGCTTTAATGAATGTTAGTGCAACTGGAGATTTAGAAATTGAAACAATTGGAGCGGGTACTACTGATTCCGATATTACTTTAAATGCAGATGGAGATATTATTTTAAATGCAGATGGCGGTAATATAGATTTTAAGGATGCTTCAACAACTTTAGCACAAATAATAAAACAAACAAGTGGAAACGAATTTTACTTGCACTCGGCAATAGGAACTGCTAATTATCTTAAAATGTATACAACCTCAAATGGTGTATCAACTATAAGTACAGTAGATAGTGATGGAACTGTAGGTCATTTAACAATAGCCCCTAATGGTATATTAAAAACAGAAGCAGATGATGGTGGTATATTTATAAAAGAAACTGCCGACGCAGGAACTGATACTAATGGATATGGACAAATATGGGTACATGATACTAACCCTGTAGAATTATGCTTTACTGACCAAGATGGAACAGATATTATAGGTATTGGAAAATATCATTATGATATTAAGTTTATTGGATATGCAGGTTCAGGAACAGCTTCTTATTTACCAATTAATGGATATATTTTTGACCAAACTTCAACTTCTAGTAGAAATGAATATCATAGTTTTATTGCCCCTTATAATGGCACAATACAAAAAGTAGCATTTAGAAGTGAAGTTGCACAAGATGGAGATTTGAGCTTTAGGGTGCTTGAGTCTGCTGATGGAACTGAAATTCCTGGAACTACTGTTTTTAGACATGAAACAACAGTAGATATAGCAGATGATGTATATCAAGAATTAGATATGACAGGGCCAGGCACAGGTAGTGATTACTCTCCATTAACCAAGGGGAGAATTTATGTTTTTTATTTAAGTTGCCCATCTGCACCTTTAGATACAAATATAACTATTGTTTTTAAATGGGATATAACAAGTTAATGGATATTTGTATATGACGAGAAAATTTACTATATTTAACTGCTGTATTTCAGCAACTTTTAAGCTTAAAGGAGTGATTAATGAGTATATATGATGTAGTTTCCGCACAAACAAACCCATATTTAGGAGATTTGAGTTCAAGAGCAGCTTCAGAAGAAGCCAAATCTGGTGCTCAAGAGTGGAGAAGTGATAAAATGGGTGAATATAAAGCAGAAGTTAAAAGGAGACAGGACAGAGCTGCAAAAAAAGCTAGAGAAAAACAAAAGAAATACAAAATGTTAGGGAAAGTATTTGATGTTGCATCATTGCTTTTGCCACCTGGTATGGGCCCAGGAATGAAAGCTTTAATTAAAGGAGCTACAAAAGGTGCACTTGCACATGGGCAAGCAAAAGAAACAAAGAAAGCTCTTAAAGGCATGGGTCAAATGGGCGGTTTTGAAGGAACTTTTATGGAAGATTATGCTAAAGGATATGATGAATCAATGAGAAAGACCATGGAAAGTATAGACCCTAAACAAGCAGGATTAATGGGACTTGGAGGCTCATTAATGAGTGCTGGAATTGGTGATAAACTTGGAGATTTAGCTAAAGGAGTTGGAAAAGACATCACAGAAAATATGTTTTCTGGATTAGGAGAGAAAGCAGGAGAAAAACTAAGTGAAGTCACAGAAGAACAAATAGAAAAAGGTGCTAAGGGGACATTTAAAGACTTTTTTAGATTTAAGCCAGAGCGAAAGTTAGACCCTACAGGACAATTCGCAGATGAATTTAAATCACAGTTAAGTGAAGATATAAAACCTGGATTTGAAGCTTTAGAGCAATCTGGTATAGATATGAAAAATATAAAACCTGGCACTTTTAGTCATGATGAAATAGCTGGAAGGTCTTGGGCTACAGATATGGAAGGAAATACTGTAGAATTTGGAGAAGGTATTACTCCTGAAAGTTTTCAAGCATATCAACAATATCTTGGAATGAAAGATATGGGAGAAAGAGCTCCTTTATCAATGATGAGAGAAGATAAATGGTATGGAGATGAAGGCTTCAAAGGGCATCTAAAAAATGTATTTGCTCCTTGGAGTTCTGATGATGGAGGTGAAGGATTTATAGATGCCTTGACAAGTGGAGAATTAGGCTCTGAAGCTATGGGAATTTATGGCCCACTTATAGAGCAAGGAATTTTTGGTATAAAACCAACAGATATGGCGGTTCAAACGCCTGGGCAAATTAGACAACAAATGTCACCATTTGGAAACCCCAATTGGGCAGCAAGTTTACCTAGACCATAAGGAGAAATAATGACAGATTTTGGAGAATTTACAGACATTTTTAGAAAGCTTGGGATAACAGACCCATATAATACTGAAAGTATTGCTGCTTCAATTGGTGCTGCGACAGGACAAGATTTGCCTACTGCAATGGTTGCATCTCTTACTCCTCAAATGATGAAGGGAGCAGAAAGAGAAACCTATCAACCCATTGTCGAACAAAGAAGCCAAACATTATTACAAGATTTAGTAAATACAATGAATAAGCAAGGAGTACAAAGCGCAGGAGGATTTGCTGGTTCTTCAGCATTCCAAAATATTCAACAAGGAGCAAGGGATGTATTTGGAAAGGGAGCTACAGATGTATTATCAGAAGTTGGAAAAATGCAAGCAGGTGCAAAGGGGAATATACAAAATATTGTTCAATCATGGCGTGATACAATAAAATCAGTTAAATATTAAGGAAATTTATGGCAGTAGATTATGAAAGTCCATTAGACAGACTATACAAACAAGTAGCAATTGCAAAAGAATTAAAAGGATTATTTAGCCCCTCCCCTGCAAAAGAGCGAGAACGAGAACTAATGTATAATCGCTATGAAAAAACTCTCAGAAAACATAGTGATTGGTCTGAAACAATATATGATAATGACCAATTGCAGGACAGATATAATGAAATAAGACAAATGTATAATAATAATTATGATAAAATGGATGATATGACAAGGCAATTATTTATTGATACTGAAGCTAGATTTCAAGAACAAAACAAACTTAATAATGAATGGAATGCAGAAATATCATCATTTAATAATCGAATTATTAACAATAAAGACGAAGTTCCTGGATTGAGAGAAGGTGTGATTGAATCTTTTGAAAATTATGCCTTAGCACAAGATTATGAAAATACTGAATATTATTCAAATAAAAACAATCAATATTATTCTGTGTTAGTTGAAGCTGAGCAAAATGCATGGACTAATAAAGGCAATGAAGGATTTATTCCATATAACCAATTAAGTTCTGAATCACAAGATGACATATTAACCAAACAAGCATTATTAAAAGATAATAGAAAAAATGATATACTTACCCAATTAGAAGGATATAACGAATGGCATCAAGGCTTGTATACTAAATTTGGAGATAGAGTAAAAAATGATGTTGTATTGGCTAACGACCTTGCATCATTTGAAGATATGATTCAAATGGGATTAGGACAAATTAAAGATGATGGGTTTTTAGATTCTAATGAATTGGAAGTAATAACAAGCTCTATTATGGAGCAAGACCCTAATGCAATTAAACAATTAAAAGTAAATGAATTAAGGGCAAAAGAAATGGCAGGAAACGAATCCTTTCAAAATTTTAAGGATGCATTAGATTCTTATACTTATTTACAACATATTTATGCTGGCTTAGATAGTGGAAATTTAGGAATTTTACAAGGAATTGCAAATCAAGGTATAACTGGAACAAGTTTTCAAGCTGGAGGAGGCAATACTTTAGATATAAATGACATTTATTCAATTCAACAAGCTCAAGACGAAATCATGGATGAAATAGAAAAAAAGAAAGCTATGATATTTTCTGCAGATGCAAATGTATTTAAGAATCTCAATCAATCTGCAATGGATTTATATGCAATGCCCCAATTTGATGGTGATGCATATCAATCTTTAAATAATCAATTATTAAATTTTAGAGATAGTGTTAAACAAAATACATTAACAGGAGGAAGTTTCTCTCCTTCTCCGCCACAATATAATAATAAAAAAGAAGTAGAAGAAAATAATCAAAGTATTCCTACAGACCCAGTTTTTGATGCAAACAATCCTTATAAAGCGTTTCATGGAGAAGATAAGGATTTAGTTTTAAATTCTATACCTGATTCTGATAGTAAAAATATAGCCAATGTACATATAGATAATATGAATAATAATTCTATGGCCATATCTGCATTAGATGAGTATGTAGACCCAAGGCAATCACAATTATTAAAAGACCAAAAAGTAATGTGGGAATTATTAAAAGAATATAATTTGTATAATAATCAATATAATACAGCTAGTGCATATCAAAATAATTTTGGTGGCATTATAGATATGGAAAGCTTTTTAGTTAATGATAATGGTGACTATTTGCCAAATGTAGAAGGTGGCGAACAATATTTTTATGATAATTTTGAAAAATTTTCTCTTCTTCAGCCAGCAGGGGCTCCATATTTAAAAAATGCATATATGTCTGCGGTTCTTCCTCCTCTTGGAACAATAGCGGCAGCAACAGGATATACCCCAGACTTTCGTAATAATATAAATTCAGACGGATATTTGGCCTTTAAAGAAGGTGATAATATACAGGTTAGCCTAGGTGATGTTCCAGATAGTGCAATGCAAACTAATTTTCAGTACAATAAGCAAAAAGATAGAAGAAAATGGACAAAAGGCATGACAGGTGGAAATGCAGAAGCTGCGAAAAGATTGAATGAAATTGAAGCCGCATTATGGATGTATAATGAAAAATGGTTTGGAAATAATTCTGGACAAACTAATGAATTTCTAAAAGGAAGAAAAGAGGATTCAGTAGTTTATATAAACAGTATTCCAATCAAAATATCTGATTATATACCCATGATGTGGTTTGAGCAAAATCTAAACATGTTTACCGAGTTTACTTCAGGTGGATATGGCCATGAATTATACGGTGGCGGTCTTGAAGAATCTCTTTATGAAAGGTTAGGATTTGAGCAAGAATATAATGATATTTTAGCAAAGAGTTTTAAAAACCCTGAATTTATATTTAGAACAAATACACGATATACGCCATATGGTATATTAATGGCTTCTGACAAGTCAAATAAAGAGAGAAAACAAGATTATGAGAATTCAAGGAAAGAAATACAAAAACTAACAAGATAAAATTTAAATGGAAGATTCAGTAAAAAGTTACTTAGATAACTACAGATACCAAAATCCACAATATAACGATTATAGCGACCAAATGTTATATCGTAAACTATCAAGAGAGGGAGATGCAACACTTCCATCTTCTGGAACGATTCGATATAAAAGACCAGAGGATAGAGATGGAGCTGCTTATACAACTCATTCAAAAGACTACTCACCTGAAAAAATGAATTCATTTGGAAGTATTCTATCTGACTACTTAGGAGATTACTTTGTTAATGAAAATTCATATGATTGGATGAAGGCAGCATATAATCAATCTCTTACAGGAATGACTGAGCAATTAATAACTGGAAAACAAAAATATGATTTAGATGACTATGACCCTAATATATTAGAAGATATTGGAAGCATGGCTTTAAGCTTTATATTTCCTGTAGATTTATTGGCTATGTGGGTAGGAGCTAAAATAGGGGGAGGTGTCGTTAAAGGACTTTCTTTAGTAGATGATGGGGCAAAATTAGTTGGACATGCAATAGGTAAATCAAAAGGATTTGATAAGGCTTTAAAGCATGTATATAAAACCCTTCCAATGTATCAAAGTGGAATAACCCAAGCAACAACATTAGGCACATATGAATCTGCAATGAGTAGTATTGCAACTGCTACAGACCCAGATTCTAATGCCTCTGATATTATATTTGCTGGAGTTAAAGGATTTGGTCATGGTGCAATGGTTGGAGGATTATCAGGACTAGCAGGAGGAGCATTAGCAGGTACAAGTAGATACTCTAAAGCATTGGAAAAATTTGGTAAAAGTGGTGAAAAATTAAAACAAGCATCAAAATTAGATAAATTTGGAATGACTATTAAGGATTGGGCTACTGGCCCTGTAGGTCAAGTAATGACGGAATCCTTGGTAGATACAAGTATTGAAATTGGAGAAAGGTCAATACTTTATGGTGAAGATATAGATGCTAAGGATATACTTCATGCATATGGAAGGAATATAGGTCTATTTACAGTAATGAAAGGACAACATTCTCTTTGGAGCTCAACTACAGGAAAAATGTCAGAAGCTCTTGATTATTATAGAGACAATGTTTCTTCTAAGGATAAGAAAAACTTATCTGACAATGAATCATTAGCTGAGAATACAAGAGATAATATAGATGCTGAAATATCTAAGGATATTAATGATTCTGATTCATCTCCAGAATTAATAAAGCATGAAGAAATTGTACAAAGCGAATTAAATAAACATATTGAAAATGTTCAAAATAAAATAGGTAAAGAAGGGCTTGATGCTGATTCTATTAAAAGGGAGTTTGAAAGATTTGAAAGAGATTTAGAAACTCTTGTAGAAATGGAGAAATCAGGCGGAAAATTTACAGAAGAACAGAAACAATTTTATGTTAAAAGGATTGAAGATGCAATGAATATCCTTAAATCTTCTATAGCAGTTATTGACATGAATATTAAAAACCAAAAAAGCCCTAAAGCTAAAGAAAAAAACCTTCCTGCTATGAAAGCATTAACTGATAAATGGCAAACTGATTTAGATAATTTAATAGGACTTCATCAAAAAATAAATGATGTATTTGATGGAAACAAGCAATTCAAAAATTCAAATACTACTATGCGAGATTTCCAAGATACAAATGCTAAAAGAAAAAGACTTTTAGAACAACTAAAAAACAAAAAGAAGACAGAAAAAACTAATGAATATGACGAGTATATAAAAATGCTTGAATATAAGTCAGCAGGTGATGAAACTTTAAAATTCAAAGAACATGATGGAGAGAATCTTCCAATAGATAATAAAGAATTGTTTGACACAGTAGAGATGATGGATAGAGTTGATAGAGTTACTAAAGCGACTCAAAGCAAAGGTATTGATATTGATTCAGCTGATGGCCAAAAACTTCATATAAAAGAAGGTGATTTAGGTGGAAAGAAAACTGAAGACATAGATTTTGAAATACAAGAAATGGCTAAAATAGAGAATGATTTAGAATTAAAAAGGAAAACACTTAAAAAAGGCGATGAAGGTTATGTAGAATTTGTAAAAGAGAGAAATCAATTTGAATCTATATATGGAGATGCTTCTACAAGAAAAGCAAAAAAAGAAATATATGAAGCGTATAAAGATATAGACAATATAATAGATAAGACAGACTCTCCTGATAAAAGAGATAAACTTTTAGAATCAAAAGAATTTTTAAGAGACATGCTTGTTAACTTCGAAGGTGGATTATTAGCTGATTTCAAATCAGTAGAAGTTACAAAAAGACAAAGAGGGTATGTAGGTGGTAAAAAAGCTACAAAATTAAAACCACAAGGGGTAAAAGATAAAATAAACCAATATAAAAGGTTTGCTTTATTTATGGCTGAACAGAATAAATCTATTTTCGAAACTACACGAAATGACTTTCAGAAATTTGTTGATACTATTGGAACAAATCAAAAATGGAGTGCAAATAAAAATACAGCTTCTCTTAATGATTTGGTAAGATATATAAATCAACAAAAAGACACAAATAATTGGAGAGGTGACAAAGGTGAATTTAGGACTTACTCCGATGCAGATTTAAAAGCCGCTGAGATTAAAGGGGTTCCTCCTGAAGGAGTAAGAACAGGAGAAATCTCTGGCTTAGATAGTAAAGTTCAAACAAGTATAGATAAAGCTGGTGATGATGGATACTTTTTAGGAAATGTTGGAAAAGCTGGAACAAGAATAAAAAGGTTTATTGTTGGAAAAGCTAAGTCGTTATGGAAGAGTATGAGGGATAAAGCCAAGAAAAATGAAGCAGGATATGATGACTTCATAGTCACAGATGCAGATGGTAAGCCCTTACATACAGAATCAGGAGGAGACTTAATACGACTTATATTTGGAGAAAAAACAGGTGGCTCTGGAAACGAAATGAGAAGATTTAGAGATACTGCTTCCAATTGGGTAAAAACAAAATATGGAAGCGATAGTATAGAAGCTCATATTATAGACCATTTTGTTCATGGGCGTACATCAGAAGCAGATTTTGGAAAAATGCTTGATAGATATGCAAGGGATAAAGGAAAGTTAAGCACAAAAGAACAAGAGACAATGATAAAAGACCTTTTAACTGAATTTATGACTGATGCTAAAAATGGTGAAGCTAAAGTTAGTAAATCTAGAGATGGGAAGAATCAAGGAAAAGGCAAGATAGGAAAAATATTTGGAAATAAAAAATTAGGTAAAAACTCTAGTATGTATTCATTATTAGAACTAAAGGAAGGATATAATAAGATAGATACTGATTTTGCAAATAATAAAGATTTACAATTAGGCAACTATAGATATACTAAAAAAGAGGTTGAGTTTTTTGTAGACTTAATGATGTCTACACAAGGTAGAATGAAAGAAATCTTACCTCAACAAAAAACCTTAGTAGATTTTATAAAAGACTATGGTGATATAGAATTAAGTACAAAAAGTGCAGATTACCAATTATTATCAGACCTTGATTCAAGGATAATGACTGCTAGAGAAAAGAGAGTTTTAATAAACTTTATTGAAAAAATGTACCCTGAATTAGATGCTAAATTTGTAGACAAAATAGGAACTTTTGCAGGAAGAGATATTCTAGGGAGTATACATGGAAATCTTATTCGTATAGCCGAAGGAAAGGCATCTGTAGATACACTTCCACATGAAATATCTCACTATGTCTTTGATGTATTAGAAGCAATTGGAGACAATAGGTCTAGAGCTTTGATACTAGAGGGTATTGATTTATTTAGAAAAGATGTAAAAGGAAAAGAGCTTATAAAAGCAAAAGAGATATATGCTGCAAAAAAAGAACTTGATGTTAAAAAATTGACAAAAAATCAAATATCTGAAGCTAAAGATATGCATGCAAGAGAACTATTTATTGATGCTAGTGGTAAGCATGCAGCAAAGCAAATAACAAACAAAAGCTTAGTTGGAAGAATGGGAGCATGGTTTAAAAAGTTTTGGCTAAATATGAAGGATACTTTTGGAATAACAAATTATGCTGATGCTCAACAAAGAAAAAGTGATTTGATATTTCTCATGGGAGAGAAAACAGTTAAGAGAGATTTGCCATCATCTGTCATTGAAGTATCATTTAATACAGAAGTAGAATTTCAACTTGGTTCAAAAGCTGGAAAAGAAAATTTTGACTCAAGGGCATTATCTATAAACACTTTAGAGGATAGACTTAAAAAAGATTTTGGATATACCGCAAAGGATATTAATAAACTTCGTAACAAACCTTGGGAGCTTGGAGGATTAAATACTGTAAAATTCAATAAGGATTCAGATATTACATTAGGAGCTTATGATGGCTATATTGATATGTTGTCTAAACAGATATCAATTCATGAAGCCAATAAACTTGCAACAAAAAAAGAAGCTGAAAATTATTCTAGAGTTATAGATACTGAAATGAAATATAATATAACTGAAACACAAAGAAATGAATTCTTTAAGATATATGGTACAAAATTTGGAAATGCAAGCGACCTAATGATAAAGCACTATAAAAATTGGATAGAAGCTGGATTTGACCCAATTGAAAGAAGAACAACATCTATAGATAATATATTAGCTTTAACAGAAAATAATCCTGGTTTAAAATTACATCAAAGAGTATTAATGCCTACCTCACATGTTTTAACTAATTATGGAGGTAAAGCAGGGCAACAATTGGGTTATAAATTTGTTAATTTTGAAGCTTTTGAAAATATATATAGAGGGCAAGGTCAAGCTATTCTCTACAATATACAACAAAGAATAGGTAAAAAGGGAACGAAGTATTTGTATCTCGCTGACAGACAAAGAGCAAATAGTGAATTAAAAGAATTAAAGAAAAGAAGAGGAGAATCTTCTTATGCTGAAAAGCAATACAGAGAACTTAAAACTCAATATGAAAAATTTTATGGAAATAAAAAAGAAGGTATAAAAGCTGACCTTCAATATAGGCTCGCTTTAAAAGATTGGAAAACATTAACGGATGGGTATTGGCAACATCTTGAACAGAATATAAGATTAAATACAGGAAAGGTTGAAGGAGATAAACTTGTAGCTGACCTTAAAAATGGAAAATATATAAATGATTACTTTGTAAGAAAGCTATCTCCAACAGTTTTAAAGAACCTTGATAAAATTAAAAATGGTAAGCAATTTGAAAAGCTAGTAGAACAACATATGGATACTGCTGCAAGAAGGGCTGTTTCAAAAATTATGTCAAAGGGAACTAAAACCTTTGAAAAGAAAGTAGCAGATTGGAAAGCAAAACAAGAAAACAAAGATAAAGTTAAGGCTCAATTGTATGATATGTTTAGTAAAGGGCCAACACAGCTAGACCCTTCATTTATGAGAGACAGAGGGCCATTACTTCCAATGTTTATGGAGGTGGATGGTAAATTAGTAAGAACCTATCAAACTAAATTTGAAGATACTGCTGTTAATTATGTTAGAGGAATGGCCAAATATCTAGCAACTGTAAAACTATTTCCAGAGTTTACAAAATTAGATAGTAAAGTATATGATACTAAGGCAAGGCTTCTTGAATCTATATCAGCTAATAATGAATTTGGATTTTATGCAAAAGAAGCAATTCAATATAAATTAGGACTATTTGATTCCAATAATAGTATGGTAGGGAATACTACTCAAAAATTCTTATCAACTGTTGCAAATGTTTCAGCGGTATTAGGACTTTCATCTCCGATGTCTGGTATTAAAAACCTATTTATACAAATTCCAAGAAGTGTGTCTGTATATGGATTTAGAAATACATTAAGTGCTATGTCAAGAGCTGGCTATATACCATTTGAGATGGGAAGAAAGTCTGTTAAGAAATTTAATCAAGAAGCGAGAAAGAAAGGATATGTTGGATATGGTACTCCAGAATTACTAGCAACTGAGGGAACCAAATATTCAAAATGGTATTTTGACAATGTAAACTTAATGACAAGGACTGAAAACTTTAATAGAATAGTAACAGCTGAAGCTGGTACTCAATTATTTAACCAACTTTTATCAAAATATCGTGGTGAAGGCACAATGTTTAGAAATCTTGAAAGAAGTAATAAAGAAATAGAAAGAATGTTTAATGAGACTTGGAGATTATCACCTGAAGAAATTAGCTTTTTAGGAAAAATGGAGCAAAATGACTTCAATAGTCAAAAATATTCTGATATTTTACATAAAGTTGGACACTTTTCACATGTATCATCTGCAGGTGGAACTTCTGTTGGTATGCTTCCATTATGGATGTCTAGAAGTGTTGCAAAACCCTTAACACTATTTCAGAGAATTGCTGCATCTGTTACATGGGATTCTTATGTTAATTATGTAAAGCCAATTAAAAATGGTAATTTTGCTCCAATATTAAAAGCAGCAATTGGACATACAATATCAGGAGCAGCCTTATACTCTATGTATGATTTGTTATTTGACACTCAACCTCCAAAAGAAGATAGTGATTTTATTGATAGAACTCTTATGTATCTACATAGGTCTGAGTTCTTTGGAATGTTTGGAGAACTTTTTTCTCCATATGAAAAGGGAGATGTTAGAATGCTATCAGAACCTATTATTTTTAGAAATTTAATAACAGCTCAAGAAGAATTATCCAATGCTGGATTATTTGGAGGAGAACCAAATAAAACTGTTAGACAGGCAGTACATAGTTTAAATAAAAGAACAATCGTTATTTATGGACAAGGTGTTAAAGCTCTTGAGAAAACATTTAAAACACCTTCACTTAACTACAACTATGAGCAAAAAAGAAGAAGAATTAAATCTCTTGAAAGAGAATGGCGTGAATTTATGTTAAGTAAAACTGGAGCTACTACTTGGGTTGATACAGATATACAAAGAGGAACTGAAAAACAAATATATTACCATAATTTAAAGAAAGCATTTTACTTTGGTGATGAAAATGATATAGCAAAAGAGTACTACAAAGCCTTTAATTATATTATTCATGATTTGGAAGCTTCTAATTATACAGATGTAAACGAAATGATTAAAGCGGCAGAAAGAATGATTGAGGTCTCAATAAAATCTACAAATGTTTTAAATGTAAGCCATGAAAAAGATGGAAAATCTATATCAAGAAGGGAACAATTTTTAAACTACTTGAAAGGTGATAACAGAGCACTTGCATTAAGAATGGAAAAAGATTGGGAAAAAATGAAAAAAGCATATGACAAAATTATTAAAAAGTCATCCCATAGACGACAATGGTCAGTATTTCCAAATACTGTAAGTAAAAAAGGACAACCATCAAGCCCTCAAAGAAGAATATATCAATCTTTATATGGCGGTGGCTATGACCTTTGGTAATCCATTAATTTATCGATAGGTACAAGCACTAACTGACTCCTATTATCATCACCACCCATCACTAAACGAGCAATTTTATCATTTAAAAGCTCTTTTATTCTTTTTTTGAGTTTACCTACATTGAAAATAAATCCGCTCTCTATCTTCCCCTCATAAGAAAGAAGATGAATCCAAACATTTGAATCTGTTGTAGATATGCCAGAAGGATTTCCTTTATATCTTACCTCAATAGCAATATTTCCAGTTGTTTTCCAGATATCTCTTTCAGTTTTTACTTCTATTTTCTTATTACCCAATTGCATATCTTCTACAAATTGCTCTCCCATTTTACCAAATTCTAAGTCTAAATCAAAGCCTTTGCAGTATCCCTCTGTTAATGGCATCCAAAACCCCTCTTTCCAAACTTTGCATTCACCAAATACTTTTAATATATCACGCAGAAAAATCAAACAAAATACTTATGTTTTGCATAGTGTGTTATTAATATAGAATCTGCCGTTGCTAAAGTTACTTTTTTTAACTTAGGATAAAGCTCCTTTGCCTTATCCTTTAACCAATTCTTTCTTTTCCTTACTTCAACTCCTTTAGGACATCCAAACCATTTAATCCAATTGTTTGGTATCTCTGTATATGTATGTATATCATGTGATGCAGCTATACCTAGCCATTGACCATAATTAACTCCATATGTAAAAGCATGTCTGCTTCCATTTGTTGGTCTTGCCCATACTCTTTCCATTAAAAACTTAACATCACATGGAGCTGTATCTGAAATTGCTACTTGAAACAATAAAGACATATCAAGAACCTTTTCAGGACATTTAAATGCTTTAATTGTTCCATCTTCATTTATTACTGTTAATCCCCCACTTTTCCCAGGGTCTACTCCTATATATTTAAAAGGGGATTTCTTCTTTTTGTATTTGCCCATATTCTATCATTTCTCCCATTGAATTATAAACTTTACACTTGTCTCCATCATAGCCTAAATCTACTGAACCTGTATCTCCATATCTAACCTTTTTAGCAGATATTGTAAGAATATTTTTACCCTTACCTGCTTCTCCTTTAACTTTATAATCATAGTGAGTAAAGAATACATTTTCCGCAACTTGTTCAATCGCTCCACTTTCAGCCAAGTCTGATAATTGAGGCTCATATGATTTATCTCTATACTCAATGCCCCTATTTAATTGAGATGCTAATACTATTGCAGCATCCGTTTCTTTTGCAAGCCATTTATAATCATTTACAAGCTTTTCAATCTGTAGTCGCCTTTGTTCTTCTTTTCCACTACAAGATATTAGTTGTATATAATCATCAAAAACTATATCAGGTTTAAACTTCTTCACTTCACCTGATGATGTTGCAAAATCTCTTAAGTTATCAAACATTAAAAATTTATCTTCATGATATTTCTGTTTAATTAACTTTATAGTCTTATCTACAATTTCTCTTTCTTGAGAGGTGTATACATTTTTCCTTACCATTGAATATGATAATTCATGAGACTCTAAGCAAAGTATCTTTTTTATCAATTCAGAATTAGGTAACTCTCTGCTAAAGAATATAGCTCTTTTACCATCTGCTAAAGCATTGGCCAACATGTTAATCATAACAGTTGTTTTACCATGTCCTGGCCTTCCACCTATAATAGTAATCTCTCCTCTAGTTAATCCACCTGCAAATCTATTTAAATTTTGAAAACCTGTACTTATTAACTTGGTTTCTTTGTTATTTATACTTGCTAAAGTTTCTTCTACTATATCATCTATCTTTTTTGCAGATGAAGGCTTTAATTCTAAAAGCTCACCAAATAATGAATGAGCATTTGAAATTGTATCATATACATCAATATAATTCCCTGAAGCTTTACCCTCTATTTCTGAAATTTGGGTTATCACTTTTCTCATTAAATACTTTTCGTATAATAATGTAGCATAGTAGTCGGCTGATTCACTTGTAGCACTTTCATTCAAGCACGAAGTGATATAAAAGTTTGTTAAACCTTTTTTCCTTTCCTCTGATGTTAATTGAGAACAGATTGATATCAAATCAAATTTCTTATTTTGTCTTTTTAAATAAGATATCTTATTCCATAATAATCTAGCCTTAGATTGCCCAAATATGCTCGTATCATTGAAATATTTAGCAATACCATCATAGACATCATTATCGCTAATAATAACACCTAAAAGACTATTTTCTAATTCATCATCAAAGGGCAATTTTGATTCCAGCATATTACCTCCTTTGATTAAAACAATGTTTGCTGAGATGTTCTTTGTTTTATTATTTTTATGTATTCTGGATTAAGCTCAATGCCAATCCATTTTCTTCCTAACTGTTGTGCAACATATGCAGTAGTCCCACTTCCCATAAAGGGGTCGAGTACTGTGTCACCTTCTTTAGTGCTAGCTTTAATGCAAAGCTCAGGTAGTTTTTGTGGAAATACTGCAAAATGTGCACCTTGATAATTACTTGTAGGCATTTCCCATACATCATGTCTTCTAACCCATCCTTCTTCATGTTTTTTTGGTATTCCTACTGCTTCCGCATTAAAGTAATACTTGGGTTTTTTAGAAAACAAAAATATATGTTCATGAGACTTTTGAAATCTGTCATTAACTGCTTCGGGCATTGGAACGGGTTTATGCCATATTATATCTTGCCTTAAATACCACCCATCTTCCTGCATAGCAATTGCAAATTTCCATGGTATGCCTACTAAATCTTTTACTTTTAAATATCTGTGTTTAGGTGGTGCTTTTCTTTTCATTCTATATTCAGAGCCTGTATCTTCGGTAGTAATACTGTTATCACTTTCCCAAGCTCCACCCTTAGCTCCAAAGTATGTATCCCCTATATTAATCCACATTGTTCCATCATCTTTCAGAGCGTCTCTTCCCCTTGCAAAAAGGTTAACCAATTTGCTTATAAACTCCTCAGGGGTATCCTCTTGACCTAGCTGACCTTTTTCGTCATAGTCTCGAAGACCCCAATATGGAGGGGAAGTTACTAAAGATTGAACAGAATTATGTGGTAATTTAGAGATACAATCATGACAATCCCCCTGTAGTATCATTCTCTTGTTTCTCCAATTCTTTTATCCTTATAATTACATTACAAATTAAGTCCTCAGTTACTAAGACATTGAACTCTGTGACTTCTCCTAGCATCTTTTTATATCTCTCAACATCATCCTTTAGCCATCTAATGATTCGTTGTCTGTCTGTCTCTCCTTTGAACTTATTTTGTTTTTTAGCCATTCTTGTTCCTTAGTTGTGATATCCTCTAATAACTTTTCGCTTACCTTATCAAGAAATTTATCTGTTTTAATATCATTGATTTTATAAAACTTTGTACTATCTTGAGTAGGTACACAATGAAAGGGCTCTCCCTTAAAATATATACCCCAACTGTTATTTTCAAGAACATCTTTGATTATTTGTTCTATTCTAGACATAAGCCTATCCTCTTTTTCTTTTTTTTTACTCTCGTCAATAAGTTTCAACTGATGCTTAATAGCATCTTCTTCTAATAAAAATGATTTATTATCCGTCGTTACGCTTACTGCTCTTAGCTCCGACTTCAGAAGTGCCTTTGCTATCGACTTCAGCTTGTCGCTCTTTGACTCTTTTTTCTGCGAACTTTGCAAATTTATCCTCATCTTTCTTTAGCTTCAAATACGAATCAAAACAAAACTCCATATTATTCTGTCTTTGATTCAGAATCTGTATGTCCCTTATCAATACTGTCATCGCTTGTTCTAACTGCTTTCTTGTTGCTTTTCTTTGTTTCATTTTTCTTTACCTTTTTTGTTGAAACCTTGCTAACTTCATTAACCATATCTTTTAAATCCTCAATTACAGATACCATTCCTCTTGCTTGAGATTCCAATGTAGTTACTCTATGTATAAGTGAATCTATCTGATTTTCCATATTTATTCTAATACCCATTATTTATTCTCCTTGTATAATGTTATATAACTGTTTCCTCTCCATTCAAATATATGACCTTCTCCATGTTCTTCATACATACAGTTGAACGCTTCCCCAAATTCTAAAGAATCAAAGGAATTTAACTCTTCTTTTATTGGTTCATGATTAGCAAGCTTAACTGCTCCAAGAGCAATTGTTAATACTAACACTAGAACGATTTCGTATTTATATTTTCTAATTAACTTCATTTATCCCTTTCTATTATACTGTGGGTACATTGATTCCGACTAACATTACCCCAAAATTGCTTAAAATTTAATAATGTTATCAACATACCCACATATAATTATCTTTTAATGTGTCTGTATACTGTAGCCCTAGAAATATTAAATATTTTACCTATAGTATTAGTTTTTACACCAAGCCTATATAAAACATTTATTCCTGCTGAAGTACCAAACCCAACTTTTCTTCTAGAATGGTATATCATCACCATCCTTCTGTTCAAGCTTTGAACCTTCACTCCACTCGTTAACCCATTTAACATCCATGTAGTAAGCATCATATCCATTTTTATTGGTATACTTCTTACCTTGCTTAACCACCGCTCTTACAGGCATACCAGTTAAGTCAGATGTATTAAGTGTAGGAAGCTCCTTCATCTCAACATCCTTTCCATCTATAGTCTGAGTAACCACATTGCACTCTTTACCAAGAGCTTTGCAGAAATTCAAATATCCTTTATTGCCTGATGGGTTTGATTGAAAACTATCCCCTTCTCCTGGCTCTAAGAATCTAAATACACCTGTGCTTCTAAACACTCTTCCAACGAATTCTCCACCTATGTTTTTTCCGTTGTAATTTATACCATTATTCTCAGGAGCAACTTTTACCTTAAAGTTATAAACTCTTGCTTTATATCCCTTAAACTCAACAACTCTTGTCTCAGGTTCTATAATATGTCCAAGATACTCTCCTTCTACAGTTGGTGTAAAGCTATTAGTTTTCTTGTTATTGTTTTTTGTGTCTTCTACATAGTAGCTTTTCTCATTCTTCATTTCATCGAACATGTCATTTACATTCGCCATTTATTTCTCCTTTTTCATTTCATTTATCATTTTATTTAACTTTTCTTTACAGACATCTAAGTTATTTGCATTGATTTCCATGTTATCTACTTTTATCATTAAGTCATCTGTAAATTCCTTACCTAGTGGCTTAGAAAGGCTTTTAAGCTCTTCTTTTTCCTTAGGGGTAAGTGCATCAGGCTCAGGCAAATCTTCCCCTGCAAAGATATATAAACCTAATCCATGCAAAGCTATTGCTTTAGCCAAACATCTCATTATAGATGTATTGATATGAAAAGCATTTGGCTTTTCTATCGGTTGATTACGATTATCTAGAACAGGGTGTATTTGTGATAGTGAAACACCATCAACATCTACCCATACTTCTACAAAATAACCGCATTCGGTTGCAAAAAATGGTGAACCATCTTCTGCCTTTGTAACTCCCCATCTTGCACTCGGACATTCCTTTTTAAGTTCCTGTACCGCATATGCCCAAGACAGATAATTAAAGTTGCCCTTCTTTTCAATGTGTTTGCTCACATCTTTTTTAAAGAGCTTCATGAATGTACTTTGTTTTGTGTTGCTCATCTTCTCTTTATCTCCTGTCTATTTGGTGGATTACATAAGTCTAAAAATTGACAATAGCTACAGTTCCAAGATTGAACTGGAGATACTCCTTTTTTAAACATAGGTAATCCTTGTTTGTGTTCATCGTTTATGTTCTTCCAAAATAGATATGCTCTTGATATATAGCTTAATGGAACCTCAACATATCTAGTCTGTGAATTGTCTTTGTTGTAATACAATAGATACATACCATCTATCCTTCCAAATTCTTGCTCTACAGCAAATCCATAAGTTCCAAGCTGTAGTTCATAGTATATGGATGGGTCAAATTTCTTCTTTCTTCCAAATTTCATTGACCAAGAATAAGATGCACAAGATTTTAAATCATACAGATAAACCTTGTTATCTTCGGCTACAATATCATAAAACCCTCTAACATTTAGAGATGGTATAGTAATTTCTTTTTCTGTATGGAATTTGAGATTGCTTTCTTTTTCTTTATTACTTTCTTTTTCTTTACTATACATAGTACTATACATAGTATTATACATTGTAAGGGCTTTCTCAAAATCATCATGTAAAATAGTTCCTAATCTTAAAAGCATTAAACCTTTATCTGCAATAGGATTTGTAGGTTCAGCTTTTACTACAGATTCAAAATATAACTTTCTAGAACAAGACCCTGCACCGCTAGCATGATACCAATGTTCCTTTCCCTCATATCTATTCTTTCTATTTTCATCGTTTGTAGCCTTGATGTAGTCTCTGTATATCTTAACTACATCTATCGGGCTATCTTGACTCATTTATGTCCCCACTTGCATATCTGATTATAAGTTTATTTAAGCATTCGTTAGCATTATCAAAACCATTTAACAGACATGTCCCTCTGAATTTCTTCCATATATCTTTGTCTATATCCTTCACAAGATATGATGTTGTCTCTTTCATATTATTCCCCTCTTTCGTTATGCATTATATTAATAAATATTTTCAATTATCACAAGAATTTTATATAACAAAATATATATTTTCTTATGTCTCAATTAATTCTCATTACTTTTTTCTATACTTTCTAGAAACTTAGATATATCTTCTGTAAGAAACCTAACATCTTCCATTGATAGCAAAACATTAAAGTTTTTTAATACATGTAGTGTTCTCTTTAACAGACGAATCATTTCTTCTATATCGTGTATGTGTATACTCATAATCCCATCCTTTCTGTTTAATCTTTTCTTTTTATTAATTTCCAATCGCCCTCTACTAATAACTTATGTTCTATTTTATGGAATACATCAAGAAGAGATAACTCTCCATCTTCCCATAAATCCTCATCAGGCACTTCTTCCCATTCAGATACACTTGGGTCGTTTTCTATGGATGTTATTTCAATTTTCATAATCCTAATCCCTCCAATCGTTTGTGTATTTTTGGCTTTTCCTCATCAGGAAAGTAATCCCAATATTCCATCAGTATATCGTATGCATGTTGATATTTGATTAACTTTTCCAAATGTTTAGTGTATTCATCTTTGGTGTATAACATTATTCTTCCTCCCATTCTTCTATTTTTTCTATATGCTCAATATAAAGATTATCCATTTCAATATCATCTTGAATATAACCTTGTGCATTTAATTCCATGTCTTCAACAGATTGATTAGGTAAATCATTTATACATATAACTACTCTATAACTACATCTTTTTTCCATTATTCTTCTTCCTTATTAAATAATATTGGGTGTATTTCTTCAACATCAAAATTATCTTCATCTTCAGCACAATCTTCATCTCTTTCTGAATTATGGTATTCAAGCCATTTTTCAAAATCATCTGTTGTTCCTTCGTAACATCTCGGATTATTACCATCCCCCACATAAAATATATTATATAATTTCATTATTCCTCCTTTGTTAACATATTTCAAAACCACCTGATTCAAGACAGAAGTTAGCAAATTCTTTAACATTTTCTTTGTCAAATGGATATCTGTAATCTGCATCTATCTCTTGCGCTTCGTGCCACTCTTTATAATCCTCTGCAAATCCATCTTCAATTGCTCTCAACAAAAATGTTCCAAGTAACTTTGCATCTTCATCATTTAATCCTGCTCCGTCATTATGATGTCCACTACTCCATAATTCTTCTGAGATTAAATTAGGACATTCACTCTTTTGAGCTACATTGTAGCAGAAATCCCATAAAGGTCTCCACCACCAACAATTGTTCCTAAAATACACTCCTGGATTTGCTTTTTCAAATGCCTTAGTTTCTTCCCAATATTTCTCTCTCATTTTTTCATCTTTATCAAGTTCTTCCCATTTTTTATCAAACTCCATTTCTCTGTATTTCTTTAACACAGGAAAATCTTCAAGTGTTTTGTTTTCTTTTGGATTTAATCCATGTACATCCATTCCCATTATTTTATCTCCTTATTTATATATTTTTGTTCTAATTCTATTCTTCTTCTTTGTTGTTTTAAAAATGATTGCAATTCACTCATATCTCTATTGCTTTCATCTTTATTCATTTCCCAAAGCATAGTTAACCATTTATTTATTTCACTCATTATTTTTCTCCTTCTAGTTTATTTATCTGTTCTTTAAGGTTCTCGTTTTCTTCCATTAGTAGTGCAATTTCTCTTAAATATATAGATGTTGCACTCTTTTCATCTAAGCTTTTCAGTATCATATTTATTGTATCTTCATCAATGTTCATTTTCCTCCTTTGTTAATAAAATATTTGGGTGTGCTAGCTCCACACTAACCTTGCTGTTTACTCTCTTCCGCTCACCGAAGTCGTGTCAGTTTTTATCCTGCAACTTGAAGCCAGTTAATGTTTGACATTATAGTGTAGTTACACACCCAATTATATAAAAGAGCAGAGCCTCACATGTTCCTTTGCCTTCATTCCTATGTTTCAGGACTTATTTTCCCTGTAGATGACTGGCCAAATTGGAAATGTGTCATCTTTACCATACAGGAGGACAAGTTATTGACTCTGCTCGTCTCCTCCACTAACCCATCACCGCATCATATATTACCCATACCACAATGACTATTGCAACTGCTTCTAAGACAATCATAGTTTTTTAGCAGCTGCTTCTTTAACTGTAACTTTTGTTGTTCCATCGCTATTTTCTTCAACCTCTTCAACAACTTCAGTATCTTTCAATATCTTCTCTATGCCTCTTATTGCATCTCTACATTCTCTGCCGATTTCATCAAGAGAATATTCAGCTTCTTCACAATAACCTCTTGCTTCGCTAATATTTCTCTCTATTTCATAGGTATCTACATTATCTAATTCATCTATCAATCCCTCTAATTCATCTCTTGCAACTAGGCAATGTGTCTCAGTATTAAAAGTCTTGAATCCTTCATCAATTTGCTTTTGAAGAAACTTGTTCTCTTCTTGCAGTTTTGTTATGATTTCTTCCTTGCCTTTTATTCTGTTATCTATTCCCTCTAACTCTTCTAAAAGAGCAGTCATTTTATCTTTTAGCATTTTGTCTCCTTTTTGTTATTTTGTTTCTATATATTCCATTAGTCCCTCAGTTATATATCCATATATATTTGCCTGTATTTGGTCATGTGCATTCCCATCTGAATTTATTTCAGGTTTTTCCAGCATAAGCCAAGTATTATGTGCTGCATATTGAGCAATATCCCAATAATAAATTGGTATAGCATTATCTGCTATTTCAAAAATAACATCTTCATCACAGACATCTCCATCATCATCATTGCATATAATGTCATCATATTCTTCACAGGCATCTTCCAATAAATCTTTTAAATTATAATTGTTTTTACTCATTTATCTTCTCCTTCAAATTGTATGTTAAGCCTTAGCATATCATAAGACTGCACTAAGACTGCTAATCTCTGATAACTATCTAGTCTCGAATTAAGTATTTTAATGAAATCAAAGAATATTTTCTCTCCAACTCCATGTTCAGTAGCCATATCAATATAGTCTGATATTACTACCGCTAATTGTTCGTCTGTTAAATTATTAAGCTCATTCATTTACAATACATCCTTTCTCTTTATATAGGCTCCAGTCTTTTTTAATCAGTTCATCTCTACGACTTACAAGCCTTGTTATAAACTTTTCTGTTATCAATACCCCATTATTTGTCTTTGCCCCAATATTTTTAGAAGCATTTCTAATCATTTCATTATACATCTGTATAATTTCTATCAGTTTAGTTATTTTTACAGTACTTGGTGCAACA
>CEUX01010974.1_pt1 | contig 25054 bp, 24 predicted proteins | sample 531361 | NCBI WGS metagenome assembly CEUX01 (sample SAMEA2622736, study PRJEB7988) | marine metagenome | isolation source: saline water (ENVO:00002010), including
TTCATCATAAGTCTCTTTCCATGACGGATATTCAGAATGATTTTCATCAAGCATATTTATATTGTGATTGAATAATGCTTCTTCTAATTCAAACATTAAGGAAAGTAGTATTCCTAATTTATCACTATGTCCTAGTAATTTATAATCAAATTCTTTTTTCTTTGGTTTTGGTGTTTCTTCAGCCATTATCCCTCCAGAGCTTCTATTCTTGATTCTAGTGCATCATTCTTATCTGATAGTTCTTGTACAGCTTTTACTAACGGACCTACAAAGTTATTAAAATATAAGTGTGGATGTCTATTCTCATCTGGCATATATGCTTCACACTCTTCTACAGTGTCGTGCATATAAGTTATAGTTTGGTCTTCAGCATCTGGTCCCGGAACTATAGGATGACAACAACTGTCTTTGAATTCGTAATTACCACTGTAATCTTCTGTTAATTTGTAATCTAAATCGTTATCATCTAAATACTTTTGTATATCTTCTGCAATAAAACCTGTATATTTTTGACTGCCAAAAGTATCTGTATCAATCATTGTGAAATCTTTAACTTCTAAATCATTTAGGAAGTCTAAACCTAAAGCTGTATCTTCAATATTTTCTTTTATATGTTTTGATGAAGCATTAATATTCTGACCATAGAATGTTCCATAAAACCCTGATGCATACATACTCGTATACCTGTTGCTTGCTGAAATACCAATTTTTTTAGTAGAACCCCACGGAGTTGCTTCTCCTAAATAACCATCTACATTTTTATTAAATGTTATTGTATCTGTAGTTGTTGAAACGGAAGAAACAAAACTTGCTCCTGTACTGCTTACTGTAACAGTTACATCTCCTTGTTCACTGTTGAGAGCTGTCACTGCTGAAGATGAACTTACATGAGTACCGTGAGCATCAGTTAGCCAAGTAGAGTCTGTAGCATGGGAGTGATTACCAATATTAGATATATCAGATTCTGTATGGCTATGACCACCTTGTGAGACACTTCCCCATTCCATACCTGTAGAAGTTCTTTTTAATACATCACCATTAGAGCCATCATCATTTCCAATATTAATTCTTGCGTTTGTATCAACACTTATATCACCATAAAAATAAACTTCATCATTCTGCCCATTAAAACGCATAATATCACTAGTTGAGTTTGATATAACTAGTTCATTAACCCATGTAAAAGGACTTGGATTACTGTAATATCTATCAGCTGTTTGTGTTGACCAAGGTGTCCAGTTATTAACATCAAATTTGAAATCGCTTTGTGTCGCATCAAATAATAATGTAGGATTATTAGCTGTTGTTTTAAGAACTAATCTATCGTCAGAAGCTATAACCACATCACCACTACTAGCTGCGTTTAAGTATATATCTCCACCGTAATCATAAATTTGAGAACCACCTATATCAAGAGTTGTATCTCCTGAACTTGGAGTATCACTTGATGCTGCTGCTAATCTTAAATCTATATCATGAAAATAACCTATACCATTAGTACCATCTAATTTGAACCCTGCTGAATTTGCTGAATAGTTACTTGATTGTATATCACCACTATTTATTGATATACCACCAATACTTCCAGAAGAAGCAGTTAAAGCACCGCCTTTTGTAACTTGGAATGGTGCAGAACCTTGTGTTGCATGACCAATCCACATATCTCCATCTGTATCAACTCTAAATATATCATTGCTACTTCCAATTGAAATAGAAGAACCAGATATACTACCACCAGATATAGCAGGTGTAGTTATAACTACTCCAGCAGAAAGAGAACCTGTAAATGTTCCAGTAGCACCACTTAAAGCTCCCGAAAATGTACCACTAGCACCAGTAATATCTCCTCTAAAGTTTCCTGAATTTCCTTCAAAAGTTCCATCTGATTTAATAATCCAACCTGCTGAACCTGATGAATAGTTACTTGATTTAATAACACCTAATACAGGGCTTCCACCGCTACTGTTTGTATCAATAGTTATTGTTTTACCAGATATAGTTCCTGCAGTTAATTTACCAACTGAAAGTGTATCTATCTTTGCATCTGTAACTTGTGCGTCACCAATTTTTGCAGTAGTTATATTTGCATCACTTATGTAAGCTGTTTCAATTAAAGTTTCAGTAACAGAAGCAGCTGTTGAAGCCGCACTCTCATTACCAGCTACATCTACTGCTTTAACTTTATAATAAGCAGTACCTGCAGTTGATATTGGGAATTCGTTTACTGCTGTTATCTGTAAATCAATATGAGCAGTATTTGCATCTATTTGTCCAATAAAGTTAGATGCACTTGGTGTAAAACCAGAACTAGTTCCTCTATAAACATTTAAGTGGTCTATATCTCTAGGCAATGAAAAGTTACTAGGACTTCCAATAGCATTTCCATCTTCATCTTTAGCTGCACCCAATTTGTGTGAAATTTGAACACGAGCATTATTAGAAGCAACAGAACCATATGAACCGGTAGGTGCAACAGGTTGTGGTGGAGCTACAGTATCTCTGGGCATTTGAACTGATGCTAAACTTGCAAACCCTCCAGAAAAACCAGAGTTATCTATACAAGCTACGCCAAATTCATAAACATTACCTACATTCAAATCTAAAACTATATATTCTCTTGTGCCAAATTCAACAGTTGCATATTGGTATTGTGTAATTTGATTATCATTAGAGTCAATTAAATTATTACCGTCTCTATCTTGTACCATTCTCCAACGAACTCTGTACATATTTCCGTCAGTTATTCTTGAACCATCTGTATTTGTAGGTTCGTTCCAAGTTAATTTAGCAAAAGAATAAGGTCTTCCTGTACCGTCTTGATAAGTTCCACTAGCAGCAGCTAAACCTGTTGGAGCATCAGGAACAGTAAATTCATTTGTTCCACCTATAGCTATAACAGAACCACTTGCTCTTAAATCTTGATTAAGTTGCGGAGTAGAAGAACCAACTTCTATTTGTGTTATGCCTGATTCAAAAACTATATAATCAGTTATATCAGTATAATTTCCATCTTTATCTCTGTAATAAACACCCATACCTTCTGCAATAGGAAAAGAAAGACCCATAACACGAATTTTTATAGGATTTAATATTTGACCTTGGTAAGTTATTTCGTATTTATCTCTATTTTCTAAAGCAGCGTCTGTACTTGTATCTTCAAATCCAACATCAGGGTCATAAACATAAATAATATCTCCTACTTCAATATCACCTGATATGTCATAATCTTCTAAACCTACGGATAATGTTTTTGTAATTTCGTTATATTCATTTAGATATGCTTCAGCTCTAATATCCCTCATTGAATCGGGAATATCATTTTCAGATAATATCTGTATTCTCTCTAATTCATTTCCAAATAAATCTTTATAAGGAACAGATTTTGCATCTGCTTGCCCTAAGTTAATCTCATGTCCGTAGTTTGAAGCTATTAATTCAACACGGCTTACATAATCCTCTGCATTAAATTCTGTGCTTAAATCAACACCAGAATAACCAGTTATTGTTGGGTCTGGTCCAGATAATCTTCTTACAATCATTCCTGTTGGTGTTGAAGTACCATGACCACTAAATAAATTTGTTTTTGGTCCTACATCTAATGTTCCATCATTTTTCATTTTAAATTCTGCACCTAAAGCAGTACATACAGTTTTTAATGCTTTATAAGCAGATTCCATATAATGGTTACCTGTGTAAGTTTTGTTAGCAGTAGTTTTAACTAATTCTGCAGTTGGTGCAGTAAAGTTTGCATTATATAAAGAAGTCCCTCTAGTAATTCTAAAATCATCAATATAACCTCTAAAGTAATTACCACCTTGGGCAGAACCAATTGACATAGAATTACTGTTAACTCTTATAAATGCTTCTGCATCATCAAATGTAGATACTTGAGTTCCATTTTTGAAAGTTCTAAAAGTTTTACCTTTTCTTGTAACAGCAAAGTGATTCCACTGGTTCAAATTTACAGTACCCATACTTACACCATTAGCAACATCCCAAGAAGTTCCATTACCAGAAATATATAATTTAGCTGTACCGCTTTCTTCTTTTCCTACTACCCAAGGAGCGTAAGTAGTTGTTCTATCTCTACCAGCTACTGTTGGGTTAGTTCCACCTGATACACGATATTCCCACCATTCAATAGTAAAATCGTGATAAGCTAAATCTAACTCAGGTCTATCAGCAACATTTACATAAGAATTTCCACTTGTAAGTTGTAAACTAGCAGTACCGTATTTTTTAATTGCAGTATCTAACTTTGCATCTCCTGCAACAGTAATAGTTTGATTTGAAGTATATTCTGAGCTATCAGTAATAGTTGTAGCTTCATCGCTTCCATTAAAATTTAATAATAAAACTGTATCATCAAAAGATATTTCAGTTACTGTTCCTTTTCTAACAGCTCTTTGTGCTGCTGATTCATCTCTTAATAAACCATAAGGAGTTGCATCGCTTCTATCAATAACATGGGATAGTGTATCTGTACTATAAGCTCTAACAGCACCGACACCAGCATTTCTTGCTAATACAAGTCCTCTTGAATCAGTATCTCCTAAGTAAGAAAGTATTCCTTTACCAGAAATTTCAATTCCTTCTTCACTTATAGTCTGTGCTTGAACAATACCAACATACTTAGACATATCTCTTAATTGAGAATCACTAAACTCACTAGCGTTAACTCTTGTAGGTGTTAAAACAATATTTCCCCAAGGAACAATACTATTTACAACAGAATTAGGTGTGCTTTCTAAATTTAGAAATACATTAAAAGTACCCGGAGCCATTAATTTATTATTAACGCTCATGTCTTTATTGTCCTCACATGCTCATAAACAAAGTCTAAATAAGCATCTCTAATATTATCAGCAGTATTTTGTCCTGTCGCTGATGAACCATCAAGAGCATAACCTAAGAATGCCTTCATTTGTGTAGCACTGAGATATATACCTCCGTTTGTAGTATCGGTTGAATGTGTATTAGGAGAACCTAATACGAATTTATTCCCATCAGAGTCGTTGCTAGTAGCAACAATATAACCAGTTCCAGCAGTACATGCTTCTGCTGTAGTTCTTTCTAAAGTTATTCTGTCTGCAGTTCCGTAGCTATTAATAATAAAACTAAAGAATCTTGCACCTCTTCTTAATGTAACATCAAATGTTAATCTACCTGTTCCATCAGTTTCAGAATTAGCAGTAAATCTAAGAGTTGCACATTCAGGATAATTTTTAATTATTTGTACTGTTTTCCATCCGTCCCATTCAGTCTCTGAAGTACCTTTTGCAACTTTGAATGTTTTAGTACTTCTCCAAGCGTCATTTTCCCACAAAGAAACTTCAAATCTTGATTGAGTATTGCTGTCAGTCATTTGTAATTTGACTAAACCATTTTCTATATAAGAACTCATAACATTGTCATTAGTGGAATATAAACCACTTCTTAATTTTGAATTAGTATAAACTTTTACAGCACCTTTGTAATAATCATCTGGGTTAACTTCAAATTCTGGGTTATTAGCTCTTACTGTTGAACCACTTATATATTTAAGAGCAGTTGTACTGCTATCATAACTAGCTGTCCTAGATTCAATTGCAGGAGGACTACCTGTTCCTATATCTGCATGTTCGATAGAATAAGCTCCGCCCGGTAAACAAAAAAATTGTGAATCTGTACTTGTAATTGAATGGTCATTTGCTATTAAAGCTCCTGAGAATTGTGACTCAAATCTCATTTCTCCCGGATTTCCTAACCATTCTAAAGATACTGAATATGTTATACCCGCACCAGCAAATCTTGCAATACTTACATCTGCATTAGTAACTTTGACATAACCTTTCATTGTTGAATCGCCAACAGTAACAGTTCCATCTGAATTACTGTAAGTGAAAGGATAAACTATATCATAAGCAGCCATAGACATTAATTCGTCTCTAATATATTTAGCTTGAGCTAAATCTAATTCTGTCCCGTCTGTACTTGTAGGAGCTATTGTTCCTGATAAATCGTATGTTCTTCCATCTCCTCCAGAAGAATAATTTAATTCACTAGGTGATGTAAAAGATATTCTTCCAATTGTTACATTATGTAAATTAGCCATTATCTATTTCTTAATCCTCCTCCACCAGAACCTTCTTTATCTAGTTTTACTAATTCTTTTCTGATATTCAAAGCAACTTTTCTAGCTGTTATTGGGTCTGCTGGTAATCCTGTAATATTAACATTTAAGTTAGCTACACTTATGCCTCTTCCACCACCCATTTTGTTAGGAAATACCATAGTTCCACCACCCGGAAGTGACATAATACTTTCTGGTCCAAGTTCGCCTACAGTAGATGTTCTACCCATAGGAACTTTACCTCCATAAGCTCTATTCAAATGTGGTGTAGCAAACTGTTGTATTCCGCCAAATACATTTTGTGTAGGATATCCTGAATGAACTTGTCCAGTCATAGAATTTACATATTGCCATCCACTAGTATTACCTTGACCTCTTTGCCACCAATTATGACCACTACGACCAGAAGGAGGTAGACTAGGACCTGTAGGAACACCGCCTTGCATTATTATTATTTTATCTATTATATCTTTAGCCTTAGCATAGGATTCGTCCATTGATTTCACAGTATTAGCTAATATCTGTCCGGGAATTCCTATTCCTAATCCAATTCTGTAAATCAAATCATCTAAAGGTCCATATTTTTCTGTTAATTCATCAATTCTTAGAGCTTGCTGTGCATAAAGAATATTTGCTTCAGTAATTGCAACTGCTATTGCATCTTGAGCTTTAGCTACTTCTACATCTCTCTTAGCTTGTTCTTCTGTAACTTTAACTACATTTTTCATAGCACCTATGACTTCAGGAGATATGGTCTCTTTTCTTGCTTCTAAAATAGCTAATTCTGCAGTTGCTATCTGTTCTTCAAGTTCAAGAATTTCCCTTTCAGCATCGCTCATAGGTTTTCTTAATTCATCTAATTCTTCCTGTGCTGCATCTAAATCTAACTGTTCAGCAACACCTTGCTCAACAGCTAATTTTAAGAACTTAACTTCTTTTTCTTTATCACGAATTCGTTTTCTTTCACGAGCAGTCATTGTCGCGCTAAGCTTATCTCTCATTTTGTCAAGAGCAAGAGTTTTTTGTAATATATCTAACTCTTCATGAGCGGTGACTACACCTTCTTCTCCATATTCTCTAATCGCTTCTTGAAAATCTAATATTGCCTCATTTAATTCAACTTGCATCATTTGAGCCTGTGTAATTGTTATATTGTCATAAACTAAATCTCTTGTTAAATTAGCTAAATTTTCTCTTGCATCTGCAATTTTTTCTTCTGCAGAAATTCTTGCTTGGCTCATATCAAATAATTCTTTGACAGCAGCTAATTCATCTTGAGCTCTATCTGTTGCTATTTCCCTTTGAACATTTAACAAAGCATTTATTCTCTCTTGTTCAGTAGCAATACCTTGTGTCAAGCTTAAGTTATCTGTTAATTTTTTTACTACTTCATTTTGTAAATTCGTATAATCAGCATATTCAGAATTACTTTTAACGAGTATATCTATTTCTCTTTCTCTCATATCATTACTCATGGTTAAAAAGTTAAGAGCCATTTGTATTCCTTCAACAGGTCCTTTATCTAAAGCTGCTTTACCTAACGCTGGGAAACCCTGTTCTGCAAGAAGTAGAACTAGTTCATTCAAAGCAAGCATTCTTTCTTCTACTTTTTCTGTACCTTCTATCATTTCTCTAGCACTAAAAAAAGCAAGCTTACCTAATTGTGATATATCTGTAACCAAAACAGCAGTTGCATCAGAAGCTTTTTCCATACCCAAAGCTAATTCCAATACTTTCTCATTAACACTTTCTATATCACTAGCACCATCTTCACTAGTATCAAATAATATATCTAGTACTCTGTTCCATTCTGTGGTACTTGCTTGAATTCTTTCTAAGGAAGTTTCAGGACCCCTAATAGATTCATCTAATTCATTAAATTCATTTACTACTCCCGATAAACCTTCTTTGATATTCTCCATATCTTTTTTGCCCATTCGGGTAAAAGCTTGTGAAAACAGATTAAATGCGACACCTTTATCTTGTGTAGCAATATTACCTAATATTTGAATTTGTTGCTTTTCAAATCTAGCTAGTGTTTTTATTAATGCACTAGTTCCTGATTCAGCTATTGCTATAGCTGTATCCATATCAACTTCCAACATCTGAGCGTATCGCGACATAAACATACTCTTTTCACCACTTTTTATTAAACTGGCTTGTTCTTTAAGGAAAGCATCAAATGCTTCAGTATCTGGTCCTATATCAGCGACATTATCTATACCTGAAGCTTGAACAAAAGATTTCAAATTAGCTTCGTCTAATTCTGCATTAATTTCTCTAAGTTGCGATAATCTATTTTCATAAATATCTATTAGATTATCTTTAGCACCTTCATCTTTCAAACCTTGTATTTTTTGTTCTAATTCAAAAATTTCTTTCTGCAGAGGTAAAGCTATAGATGTAGTTTCAACAAATTTTTGTGCAGCTTCTCTTGCTTTTGCAAATTCATTAGCAACAATCATAACTACACTTAATACTGCTGTAATACCAAGAAAAAGTGCCATCATATTTGTTCTAAGAAAAGCAATCGCTTTGCCTAATCTTCTTGCTCCTTTGCTTAAAAGCGTATAGGAATCATCAAGTAACCAATTCTTAAATGTCAACCCAGCTGTTAATGAAGCAGCCTGTCTATAAGCAAGCATTAACTTAGCAAATGACCTACCTACAATAAATAGCGTTGTATTTAATGTAAGCAAAGAACCAACTAATATTCGTGTAGTTCTTGCATAATTGTCTGTTGCTGTGCCAGCTGGTGTTAAAATCTTAACAAAACTTGAAAGCCCTTGTACTATTTCTTTCATAACAGGCAAGAATAAATTACCTATTTCAATACGGAATTCCGTCATGGAGTTTCTTAGTATTTTAACTTCTGAATTTAATGTTTCGAATCTTTTTTCTGCTTCTTCATTCAAAGCAGTATTTACTTTATAAGCAATGTTTGCTCTATTTATAGCTTCTTCTAATAAGTCTCCCGCTTCAGCAACAGCTAACAAAGCACGGATAGTTCTTTGCTGTTTGAGGTCTAATTCTTCTAATACATTAACAACATTTCCACCTTCATTTGATACTCGTTGTAATCCTTTAACGAATAATATAAGAGCTGAAGATGGGTCAGTTTTAACTAGTTCCCTAACTTCTTCATTAGTTATTTGCATAACTCTACTGAAAGCGTCTAATTGGTCTTTTCCACCTTGTGCCGCTATAGACATTTGCTGGAATATACGAGCAAAAGCTGTACCACCAGCTTGTGATTGCACACCAACAGCTTGAAGTGCTGTAGCTATACCAAGTACATCTGCGGCTGTAGAACCTGCAACTTTACCACCAGCAGCAAGTCTCAAAGCTGTATTCATTATTTCATCTTCTAAAGCAGCAAAGTTGTTACCTAAATCTACTAATGAAGAAGCAAGATTTTCAATATCTTGTTCTTGTAACTCAAATATCTCACTCATTCTAGCAAGACCAAGTGCAGCAGATTCTGTACTCATTCTTGTAGCAACACCTAATTTACCAATAGTTTCTATAAAGTTATCTAATCCAGCAACCGATACACCTAACTGACCACCAAGTTCACCTATAGAAGCTAATTGGCTTGTAGATATTGGTATTTCTTGTGCTAAAGTACGAACTTGTAATTGTAATTTACCAAATTGTTCTTCAGATGCTTCTACAGTTTTTCTGATACCTGCAAAAGCAGTTTCAAATTTAGATGCAGCACCAACAGTAAGTAACATAACACCGGCAACTGAAGCACCGGTTGCTGCAAGAACACCCATAGAAGCTGCACCAACACCTGTTGCACCTCTGATGGTTTCCATTGCCTTTTGGGCTCTCTTACCTGTTTTATCAAAAAAGTCACCTTGGGCTTTGCCCACTTTAGCTAGGACATTTATTGTTAAGGTAGCAGCACCTTTCATTGGATTACCTGCCATATGCGCCTCCGCCAGAACCCATTAAATCATCAAGTGACATTCTTTCTCGGGGTTTTGTTCTCTTATGTTGTGCTTGAAGCATTTGTCTTGCCTTTTTGGTATCCTTAGTATTTTTTTTGACTACTTCGCCATCATCAGTTACTTCTAACTGTTCAGCTTGAAGTATTTTAAGAAATGCAGAATCATCAGAAGGTAAATAACCTATTAGTCTTATGAAACGATGCCATTCAATTTTTAATGGATTGTTTATACTATAGAATCTTAAAAAATCAGCTTCTATTGCCCCCCAGTATTTTAATATACTACTAGGAGACCAGCTTATTTTGGGGTATCAGATTCTTCTTCCTCTGAATCTTCTACAGAATCTTCAGGGTTCAAACCGTATACGCCCATGAGATACTCTAGTAACTCATTCATTTGGTCCCAAGTAACTCCATCCTCTAACATTTGGTCGAGTTTTTCATCACCTATAAGGGATGCAATCCATTGAGGAATTGCTTCAAAAGCTAGTTCGCTACCAGCTTCAGCATATCGCATTTGCTCTAATACTGTTCGTGCAGGTAAAGCAGCTGGTAAATCATAAACTTTTCCAGCTACTTTTATCTGCAACTCTTTTTTGTCGGCTTCTTCTAAAGCCTCGTCAAAGTCCTTAAAGTTTTCCACTTTAATATTCTCCTATATCACTATTAACAATTTAGTTAATATCTAATTCATCAGTATCGTTGGTGTTATCAACAACTCTAAATAAGTTATATTTACCGCCTGTTGTTCCAACATTCAATGTTGAATCTGGAACAAGGATTTTGAACTCTAAAGCTAGAGTTACTTTTTGTGGTGCTTTTTGATGAGCCATTGCAAATGAACCAACATTAACCATTCTTGGAATGTGAAAATGTCGGTCTGCACCTGCAGGACCATCTGTTTCTAAAACACCAGCATATTCGGTAAATGCATCAGTACTAGGTGGTAGATATGTGTTATAACCAGAGGCAGTAGTATCGCCAATCTTTCCTGATGTAACACTTCCGCCACCCATTGCAATCTGTAACTTAGCTAGGCTTGCTTGTGCAAGTTCGCCAGTTAATCTTACTTCCTGAGCTGATTTCATAGTCTTGATAGGGTCAATTTCTTCTGCAACCATGATATCTTCAAAAGTTTTATCAACTTCTAAAGTCCATCCGTCTTCAGAATATCCAACTTCTTCCCATGCAACAGTCATTGAAGCTGGTGCATCCCATGCCGAGGAATCATTCCCCGGAAAATTTAAGCTGGATGTTGTCCTATCTTTATGATAAAGAACACCTGTACCAATTAGTACTTCAGATATTGTACCTGATGTAGCTGGCATATTATTCTCCTATACTCTTTTAGCTTATACTATTATTATCAACTGAGCTCAGTCGACCCTAAAGTCGATTTCAGTCTGTGCCGGTTATTCTTCTTCTGTTATAAAGAAGTCTTCTTCCACATCCTCTACTACAGCTTCGTTGTCCTCTACTGATTCGATTTCTTCTGGTTCATCCTCAGATATCAATACTTTCACGCGTGTACCGCCTTGATTGTATACATTATCTTTGAGTCTGTCCCAGATGTCACTGTCTATCTCTACCCATTCATCTTTATTAAATTGTATACCACTGACAGTATCTTTGACAGCAGTTTTATTTAATAAAACATTAATCTTTACTTTAACTTTATTCTTTTTGTTCATATCAATCTAATCCTCGATAATACATAATTAATGATAGCGTATAATGTCCTAATCCGGTTTCAGTCTCTTCTATACGAGAAGGTAGTTCAGGAATTTCAAAACCATAAATAATAGCTTTAGTATTAGTAGTAGCAGTTCTTACTCTTGTTTGTGCTGTTTTGAATGCTGATTCAGCAACTTCATTAGCTAATTTATAAGCATTTGCATAATCAGGTTGTGAAGTACCTGAAGCACCACCCCATCTTCCAGCATAAGCATCTACTTGTAAAGAAACGCCAACAACTGCAGCTTCGCTTTGCGGGTCCATTAAAGTGCCACCATTATTAAAAAATGTCAAAAAAGGTAAAGTTGCATTTCTAGGCAATCTTGTTGCAACTCTAGTTGAGCATACAGCTGTAATATTTGTTGTGTTTATAGCCCATTCACGAAATATAATTTCCGCGTCAGGTGGAAATTTCTGACTTGAATTTGCTTGAGTTCCTACTAGTTCTATTGGCATGTTCTAAATTATACTCGCAGTATTAGTAAAAAGTGTCTTTAGCTGCATCTTCAATAGCTTTTATATCCAAGTTATCAAGTATTGTTCTGACAGTCTTAGTTACTCTTATATTTTGTTTTACTTTACCTTGTGATTTTTCTGAATCTGTACCACTACTAAAGTTTTTACGAGGTCCTCTTTTTTTACCAGCATCACTTCTCTTTTTTCTTAATGTCACAATTCTTGTCTTACCTTTATCAGTAATGCTAATGTTGTAAACATTTTTCAATACTTCTGCTCTTCTAGCGTCATTACCGATATTGCTTCCATATTCTGCTTTCTGAATAGCTTGTTCTACTCTTCCTGCTCCTCCAGAAGCACCCTGTGCTAACCATTCTTTAGTACTTCCTTTGAATGTAGCAGCACCTGTTCCTCTACCTTGTGCAACTTCTCCACCAGATTTTATAAATCCTTCTGCTTGAGCTCTTAAAATATCTTTATCATCTTTGGTAGATGCTTCGTATCTAAATGTTATTTCTTCTGGGACTACCTCAACTCCTATAGCTTTAGCTAATTCTGGAGAATAAAAATGACCATGAACATTAGTTATTTGTGCTCCCGGTATCTTGTTTTCCATTTTGCTTAAAGCAGCTGTGCCTCTAGCTTTTTTATTATATTTATATCTAGCACCAAACTGATTTTTACTATTTTTCAAGCTCTTAGGCATAAAAGATTTTTTCTTTTCTTCCATTGCTAAAGTTTTACCTTTATCTGCAGCAATTTTCTTCCACTGTTTATATAGTCTTCTTGAATTTGAAGAACTAGACCAAGTCATCTTTTCTCCTTTATCAAATTGCATATATTCTTTTGCTTGTTTTATTTCTGCTTCAATAGACCTATGTACAAAAAATGAAGGTTTTATATATTTATCTCTATGTACAGGTTTCCCTTTATATTTAGGAATAGTCATATAAGGAATTTTTCCACCAAACTCAACTGCAGCTGCCCATGGAAAATCTTCCCCACCAACTAATATTTGACCTTGGGCAAGTGCATCTGAACTTTTACTAGGTGTTACAGGTATTTGTCTTATAGATTTTTGCAAAAATCTTCTAGCTTCTCCGGGTTTTGTAAATCCAAAAATGTCTCTTTTAGTTCTATCTTTCTTAAAATATGAAGTAGCATCTAAATTCCAATTCTCACCATCTGTTTGCATCATTCTATCCTCATCTATTTTTTTTTGACCTGCACCCCCTCCGTATTTTTTGTCTGTTCCTATTAAATATTGACCTGAAGAAACATCGGGTGCATAAGTTTTCATTCTTAGTTCTAATCGTGATTGGAAAAATTGAATTTTAGCAAGAGGACCACTTTTTCTTACTGCTTTATTTGCTGCGGAACCTCTCAAATCTATAAGACCTTCACCTGTAAGAAGAGAATTCATTTGTCTATTAAAAATATTAAAAGCACCACTTCTCGATACAGCTGCACCTACCTGAGCTCTTGCTAAACGACCAAATAAAGGAGGCAACGATGAAGGAACTACAGCATTTATACCTATACCCATTAAATGACCAGTTAATATACGACCACCTCTTAAACCAATAGCTGCTTTGAAACCATGTTTACCAACTTGGCTAGCTATAGTTTCACCAGTACCAAGTGTTCTAGCTATAGTGTATGCATTATTACGAGCATTCGTTATCCATCTTCCCATACCACTATTTCGTGGTAAAAATGCACCGACATGACCAGAAAATTTTCCAAATTTATATAATTGGTCTCTGAATACACCTAAAGCTAATTTACCTCTAGGTCTACCTACATTAGCCATTATGTTCTAACATATGATTGGATTTGTTTGTAACAAACATTTCCATATCTGTCTTTAACAGGAGTTATGATTATTATTTCGTGATTATCACTCCCGTGAACTATTCTATCTCCAGCTACAACATCTGTATCGCCCGGAACATAGATTACGAATGTTTCAACAGTAGTATTTCTACCATCTCTGTCTTCTTCTTGACCTTGGCTTTCTAGTTTAGCTTTAATATTTGTAGAGTTATTAGACCAAGAATCGCTTGGAAGTCCTCGTTCATCAACATTTGTTTCAGCAACTCTTTGTATATTTATAGTCTCTGGTAAATTTCTGTGTTTAATAGGCATAGTATTACTATACTAGCTGTTTACAGATTGTTATTTAATATCTGATTCATTAGAACTTCTTTATAGATTGTGCTATAAAGCATATTACTTTGTCCTAATTTATGTGGATTGCCACCTAATTGAATATTATAATCTCTAATAATTTTGATAAGTTCACTAGATAGATTGTCGTATATTACTTTTATATCTTCAAAATCTTTTGACCAGATTGCATTTAATTCACTGTCATAAATTATAAAATATCTTAAACCATTAAGTAACAAGCAAACTACAGATTCATGCAATTTATAATCATCATCTTTATTCAACATAGGATATTCATATCCTTTTTGTTTATAAGGTGCAGTTAATCCTAAACTTCCAAAAGAACCTTGCTTACTATTCCATAATGTACTTGCTTTATATTGGACATAATCATACAAATATAAAATATCTTTCAATATATTTTTATATCTTTTGAATAATTCAGGATTTTCTCTAAACATTTCCAACACAGCCATTTTGTTACTATAAGATATAACTGGTTGACTTTCTACATCTGCATCGTAAACATTATTTCTAAATATATTTATATAAGAAAGGATTGTTAACTCATCTATTCTGTCTTTATAAGAAGTTTTATCTACAACTTCTTTAATCCAAAGTAGTTCATCTTCTTTTATTTCCCCATAAGTATTGGTTTGCATCTTATTTGATAAAGATTCAACAAATTCTTCATCGTTATCAAAATCGCCGATAATAAAAGATAGTTTTACATATGTTTCTTTATTTAGCTTATCTTGGTTTGCATTTTTAATAATATTATATAAATTACCACCGTCAATGATTCCTTCTCTTTTAGCATCTCTAACGATAAATTTTATAACTTTATCTTGTTCTAATATTTCACAATCTCTAATAAGTATTTTAATTCCTTGAGTTTTCAAATGAAAAAATGTAGATTGTCCATACTCTTGATACAATTCTTTTTCAATATTTTTAACAACAAGAGGATTTATATTTTTAATATCAACATTTTCATGAATAGGTATATTCTGTTTCCTTGTTTGATTACCAATACATAAATCAATAGCTTTAATGAATGATGTCACATGATATATTCCTTCATATACTGGGTCTGGAGTTATAGAAAAATCTTCATAGTTAAGAATATACTCACCAGTACCATGTTTTATTTCAGAAATTTCATCATCTACCATATCTGTTTTTTCCTTTTTGCTGCATTAAATTTTCTTTGTTGAACATTCCCTGCATTTTTAGGGTCCGCTTGCCAATCTACATCAATGGGAGTTTGAAATAAGATATTACTACTGATTATTCTTTTACAAAGAGAGTTACATTGAATACAAAGTATCTCTGGGTCTTCTTTTATACTGTGTTCTTTTTCAAGTAAATAATCGCACCCTGTACATTTGTACTCATATCTTGGCATTCTTTCTCCTCTGCTTCCTTTTATATTTAAGATGACAATCTTTACAGATTAATTTTAATCCGTCAGGAGCATTAGGACTTTTAGAAAATTCTGATATTTTTTTATCCTCTTTACAAGATATACAATGTTTAATTTTTTCTTCTCCAGAATCCTCTTTTTTCTTTTTTAATAAATCTAAACAATCCTTACAAAATTTTGTATAGCCATCTTGGTACTTCTGAGTTCTTTTGAAGTTATCAATTTCAAACCATTCTCTACAATATTTACATTGTTTTTCAATAGGGTCAATTAGATTTTTAGCAGCAATCTTTTGTGCTTCTAATACTCTTTCTTCTAAACCTTCTTCTTCATCCATCCAAGTTTTGAATTTTTCATATCCAATAGGTTGACCTTCATATGTTCTATTTGTTGTAAGACCTCCGCGACCGCTTTGAATTATTTCTATAATTGCATCAGCAACATTTTCATTATACGCAGAACGAGAAGGCACTCCTGATTCTATTCTTAGTTGCCTGACCCTTTCATGAGTGACTCCCCACTCATCAGCCCATTCTCTAAGCATTTTATTAGGGTCATTTAAGAATAGCTCCCGTGCTTCCTCCACAGTAGGTGCTTTCCTATGTACCATGTATTAATTATACAAAGAATCTTGAACGAAAGGGGTTTAACATTGCCATATCTGAATTAGACAGTACAGGTTGTAGGTTTTGTACTACAACATCTGCAAATGCAACATCATAATCTCCAACTCTTTCGGTGAGTGCAACATCAAAATTAGTTGCAGTGGTATTACCAGCTAAATGAGTACTTACTGCTCCTGTATCAGCTTTTGCTGATATTTGTAAAGAAGTCATTAATAATCTAGCAGTAGCTCTAGCTGATGTAAATTTAATATTTTCTGGGATTTCGTTTGCAGCATATCCTCCAACATAAACAACAGTTACATTTTTTGGTTTAATTCCTGACCAGCGAACATTAATTCTATCTAATCTACCGTTATCGTAATAAACATAATGTTCTTCATTACCCTCTGTAAGGGTATGACCATCTTCAGTAACTGAAGTAATAGAAGCAATAGGTAAATGTCTTAAAAATAGGTTTTGTTGTTCGCCACCGTCAAATACTTCTGTATGTGTAGCTGTTTCTATGTCGTAACCGACATATCTTTTAATAGCAGCATCCACATAGGGGATAAAAGTATTAGTAACATGACCTTGAACTGTAGAATCTAAATCTATTTCTAAAAAAGTCTCTACATCGCCGTAGGCACAAAGAGCCATTATGACTCCTTACTTATCTTTTTTTTCTACTTTAGCTGCTTTGTTCTCTGCAGGTTTTTGGGCTTTTTTCTTAGCAGGAGCTGCTTTCTTAGCAGCTTTTTTCCAACCTTGCTCTTTTAGGTGAGCAACTGGATATTCTTTTCCCGCTTTGGCGATAATATCAGCTTGACTTACTGGTAAATCAGCTCTAACGCCTTCCCAAACTTTCCCGTCAGGAAGCTTCCAAATATCTTGTTCTGGTACTATATATTCACTCATAGTTCTATATTCTACTCCAATAATTGTAATTTAAGTTTATTCTTCTTCTTGTTTGCTTGATAATTCGTTTGGTACTTTCAAAAAAGATTCAATTATTTTTTGTGATTCATCTAAAAATTTTTTGTCTCTTTTTATAAGTCCGAATGCATGAACATCATTTCTGTCGCCCATTAACATAATTTATATTTCCTCCTCCTGCATAAAGGGGGAATACGAATTCCCCCTATATACAAATTCAATTCTAAAAATTTTAGAATTGTGTGATTTTACAGAATGCTGTAGGTCTATAAATTGCAAAACCCATTCGCATTGTTAATCTAATTGCTAATTGATTCTTAATAAAGAAATCGCTGTGGCTATCAGAAACTGCAAGGTCAACGCCTTCTCTCATGATAACTTGAGCAGCGTCTCCGCCACCAAATTTACCTACAAGAGCTGTTCCAGCATTTACAACTGTAGATGCTACAACCTTTAAGCCCCAAAGTCTTGGTTGTACTGATTCACCAAATCCGCCTGCAACCATGAACAATGGGTTCTTAGGTGCAGCACCAGATGTAGTGGTAGTGATATCTGTAACAGATGTTACAATATCCAACCAGTCTGAAGGGTGTAATACGATTGCATCAGGTTCAACGAAAGCGTCTTTCCTGATTTCTGTGATAGCAGCATATACTTGTCCTAATCTTCCTAATTCTCCAGAGTATGAACCATATTGAAAGGAATTAATTCCTGACTTGTTCAATACACCAGTTAGGTTAGGGGCACTGCCGTCACCATCCATAAGTTGATTATCTAATCTCAATTTCATCATTGTTGATAATCTTGAGTTGATATAACCTTGTACTCCAACAACATCAGCAAGCAACTCGTCTGTTACAGGTAAGAAAGTAGCAATCTTTCTGATTGATTCTGTTCTTTCTGTGAAAGCAAGAGCTGACTCAGCTGCGGCTGCGCCCTCTGCTGCTTCAGCAGCTGCGTTTGTGAATGTTGTTTCTTCAAGATAAACATAAGCATTTTGGTTTGTATTGATTTGGTCAAACAATCCAATAACGCTATTAGGGTCTCTTAAAGCAGTTTCTAGGATACCCGGAGCTCTTAAGCTCTCAGGTGGATAACCTGTAGTAGTTAATGTTGTTTTGAACTCAACATTAGAATCTACTCCCTTAACTCCTTTTTCAGCATAGTTGTTATAAGCATCTGTGTTAACAAATTGCTCACCAATTGATTTTGGTGCAACTGGTGCGTCTGAAGGGTTAGGAATAGAATTAACAGGTTCGTTGTCCACATTGACTTCCATGGCTTTCTCGTTCTTAACTTTAGATTCTTCGATTTGTAAATCATCAACAAGTCCAGCTAGTTCTTCGTTGTAGCCTTTGATTTTCTCTTTGGCTTCAGCTGAGTACTTGCCGTCTTCTTGCGAATCGAAGGCACTCTTAAGTTCTTCACGAGATTTAGCAATTTGACTTTTTAAGTCTTCTACTCTACTCATGTTAGTGTGTTTCTCCTATAATTTATTCGTTAATTTCGGCGTCTATAGATAATTCAGCATCTATAGATTCAGCGATTAATTGCTGTCCTTCTAACCATAAGGCGTCAAAATCATCATCAGTTTCGTTTTCTACTTCTTCAACAACTTCTTCTGTAGCTTCCTCAGAAACTTCTTCAGATTCAACAACTTCTTCCTCAACTTCAACTGGAGTTTCAGTAACTTCTTCTACCGGAGCAGATTCAATTACTTCTTCTTCAACTTCAACTGGGGTTTCAGCTACTTCTTCTTCAGTAACTTCTTCCTCAACTACTTCTTCAGCTGTTTCTTCAGCAGGAACTTCAACTTCCTCTGATTCTTCCACAACCTCTTCTGTACCAACCTCGTTGATAAACTCATCGAGTTCAGTCCATGCATCAGTAAGGTCTTCTTGAACAGACCTTAAAGCTCTAGTTGCGGCTTCGCCTATCTTCCTTCCATCTTTGGCACGCAGCATCGCAATGGCGGTAGCTCGTGTCATCAAGTCGTCTAAAGCGGCAAGCACTTCTTTAACTTGCTGTGAGAAAGTAACTTTCTCAACATCTTGTTCTTTAACCTCAGTATCTTTCATTGTTTTTCCTTCCTTAGCACAAGAACCATCTTTCTCATGGTTACAAGCTGCATATTTTTCATTTACAACCTCTTCAGCTGGTTTTTCAGCTGGGTCTGGCTGGTTCATACTTTCTGTAGTTAAAACATCTTTTACTTCTGCTACTTCGGCTATTTCTTTTAAAGCTTCTTTATTTGATTTGATAGCTAGTGTGTATGTATCTTGATTTGCACCAACAAGAACTGGGCTAACTTCAAATACTGTTAAATCTTTAAGGTATCTTGCATCAACTTCTTGACCGTCATGAGTAAACTCAGAAACTTCAGCGTCATTAACTCTATAGCCAAATGACCATTGTTGCATATCAGACATATTCTTAACTAAGTTATATGCCTCTTTACCTGATTCGGTATCCATAAAGAATTCACCTTCAAATAGTGCTTCATTATCGGTTTGTTTGATTGTACCTTTTCCAATTGGTTTATCCCAGTTATGACTCCAAACCATTGGAACTTTATCGTTTTTGAATCCGGACTTAACAGCTCCGGGAACTACTACATCTCCGTCAGAATCAAGTGAGTTAAAAACTGAAAAGACAGCTTTAACTTGTCCTGAATCTTTCTTGAGCTCAATGTCTATTTCTTTAGACTCGTGCAAATTATCCATACATCCTTCTTAATAAATTAATTTATTAACAATAGTTAGATGAGATGTGCGTTAATGTTTATTTTATATTATAAAGTCAATAATCGTGGTTTATCCACTAAAGAGGTTGTGATTTTTTGGTAATAAATCTAAATCGTATTTTTTTCTTTTATATGAACCTGTACTAAGAGCATGTAAGAAACCTTTGATTCTTGCTACACCCCAATCAGTTGCGTCAGTTGGATTTTTATTATTCCCTGCTTGTTTATCATAAGCTTCTACTCCTCGTAGAAATACTTTTACTAAAACTCTAATATCTGCTTTATACATAGGATTTTCTTTGTTATGCTTTCTGACAATTTCAGATATTACTGATATATTATCATTTGCTACTTTTTCAATTTCAACATCTGAAAAAGACAATTTCTCTTCTCTTCTTTCTTCAACATCTGATTTGAATTTTTCCTGTATATAATTGTCATAAGATTCTTCAGTAGTTACTTGAATATTTAATTCTTTCTTACCAAGAAAAGCTTCTGCCTCTTCTCTTGTATCAAAACATTTTATAATTTCATTAGTGTCATGGTCTAATACACAGAAAGCACCATTAGGCATTTCAGCAATATACTTTTCTTCATTTTTACCAGTAGGAGTTAATAAAACTCTTTCTCTAGTAGCTTCTACAGGAACTGTGCCTGTTGATAAAACATCTTTTGCATTTTCTTCTGGAGCTTCTGCTGGGTCATTTAACAATGGTGTACCGTCTTCTTCAACTTGAATCATGTTAAGTGGTCTTAAGTAAACATCGTGTCTTTCATCAGCTTCAAGACCAACTACTTTTCTAGCTTCTCCAATAGTTACCCAACCACCTTGGACTGCTGTGTTCATTCTTTTATATAGATTATCTTTATCATCTGCAAGTGCTCTTACATTGTCAATATCATATTCACAGTATTCATTGTCATTACCTTGGAAATCTGTTTTTAACAATTGATGTGTCAATTCTTGTGCCACCATACTCCACAAAGGAACCATTTTAGATTCAGTAAAGAATTCTCTAAGTTCTTTTGTATTAGAGTAAGTAGCTGAATCAAGACCAGCACCCAAACCTGCAAGAACAGCTGGAACGCCAAGTACTGCTGAGACTCTTTCTTCGGGTATTCTTCTCAATTCAGCTAATTTCATTTGGTCAGGTGAGAATGCAACTATTTCTACATTCATAGCTCCTGATAATACCATTGGAGCACCCCTATTTTGTCCGCCAAATTTTTGTTTATACATTTCAGCAATAGCTTCAGCTTCTTCTCTAGTTGGACCACCCATTGCATCATCTCTAGGTGATAAGATAACTCCCGGAACTGCCATATTATGCAACAAAGCAGCTGTGTATTGTCCTGCAGCTTCATCTCCAGCTATTTCTCTTAAAACTCCTTTTAATGGTGCGTAACCTCTACGCATATCTAATGGGTCAACATTTTGACGCAAATGAATCATATCTATTTTGTCTATTTTTATCGGGTCGCCAACTGCTATGTCTTTTGAAGGTGTATATACATAATGAGTAATCAATTCATTTTCATTTCCTTTTACTTCAACTAGATGAGGCATTAAAGGTATGAGTTGAACAACTTTTCCGGATTTATTTCTATTCTTATAAAGAAAAGCATCTCCGTTAGCATTAATAGAAGTAATTATATAATTTGCTAATAAGTTTTGAGACATGTAAGGATTTGGATACCTTAACATAGCTGCAACAGGATGATTCATATTTTTGATATAATCACCCTCGCTATTTCTAGTAGAAACTAATAAGTTAGGTTCTGCAAAAGCTGTAGATAATACATTCAAACAAGCAATAACTGCGGAGTTACCAGTTCCATCGCCTATTTCTTTGAGCATTTTATGGTCAAAATAACCAGAAGTTGTATTCCAACCAGATTGACCACCACCTAAATATGAATATTGAGATTGATTAAGTAATAAACCTTTTTCTTGTCTTCTTATTTGAGCACTAGTTGGTGAATTTAACCAATCTACTGCTTTTTGAAATCTTGACTTGTCTTCAGCCATTAATATGCACTCCAGCTTCTTCGTTCTTGCAACATCATAACGCCATAAGATAATGTATCAACAATATCATCATGTGCTCCTACTGGAAAAGTCATAAGTTCCCTCTCTACTTCGGGTAGCCAATAACTATCCGCTAAGAAGAAAACATCTCCTGACTCCATACGAGCAGATAATGGGAGTGCACGAGTTACTTTATCTTTATCTACTTTAAGTTCTCTTACTCTTATACCTGACCTTTGTGCCATTTGTATAATTGAGGTTTGAAAACCTTGGCGTTCTATTCCTACATATTGTAACCTATTTTTTTCAAAAACCCTTTTAATTGCTGGAATGATGTCTGGTCCTTCTAATTTAGCTCTTTCCATATCAAAAACTAATAATTTATTATCGGGAGTTATTGCAAATGATGTTATTACAGTAAAATCTGAATCTTTATTTGTAGTAGTTGCTAAATCAACAATAGCAAATTTTTTCAAATCTTTCATATAATGTTCTGTTCCATTGACCATAGCTTTATCTACTACGCTTGTGTTATACGGATAAACATTGCTAGGTCCTTGTCTTTCCTCAACCATATTAAAATAATTAATCCATTCTGGTTTAAGCATACCTTGACCAGCATCAACAAACTCTGCTAAATATTCTTGAGCAAATACAATAGAACCAACTTCACCTTTTGCAGCTTCTACTTCTTCAGGGTCAATCATAGGATTATCTACAGTAGCAAATCTAAACCTTTCCCAATTATCTGCTTCTTCTGCAGTTTCCCATAAATCATAAAACCAATTATCTCTTCCCATAGGAGTACTAATAAATAATGCTGAACCTTTTCTTTCAGTAAGTGTAGGTCTTAATACTTCTTGCCAAACTTCTGGTTTAACAAAAGCAGCTTCGTCCATAACAAGAAAATCCAAACCTTCACCTCTTAATCTCTGAGGGTTATCAGCAGAACGAACAGCAATAGAACCTCCTGAATGTAAATCTATTTGCATATTAGCTAACGAAACTTTTGGTTCAATTTCTCTAGGAAATGATTTTGCTGAAGCAGCTATATCTCTCCAACCAACTCTAGCTATTGAAAATGTAGGAGCAACCCACCAAGCCCTACCACCGGCAAGTGCAACCTGTAAACACATTTGAACACCTAGTCTAGTTTTTCCAAATCTACGACCTGCACAAAGAATTTTCCAACGAGCGTCAGAATTAGCTACTTCTTCTTGTGCTTCGTGTAATGTAGGTAGTTCAACTATATATTCAGGCATTTATTTCCTTATACACTACCATCGGAGTATAAGGACCAAGATTTTTACTAAGAATATTTTTCTCAATATATAAAATTGCATCGTATGTTATTTCTTCTTCACCAATTGGCTCTTCTAAGTCTTCGTACATATCTTCAATAACAATATCTAATATTGTCCAGTAATCATAAACAGCAATTGCTTTATTTTCACTTTCAGGAACAATCCCACTATAACCAAGATATGCATCTTCAAAACCATCCCATACAACAGCTTCGGGGTTTTTTTCTATAAGCTCCTCATACGCCATACTTACCTCCTCGACCATTGTAGCTTAAGATATGCAGATAAGAGTTCTATGTATTCTCTTTTAGAACCGGAAATAGTTCTACCGTCAAAAATATCGTGATGTCTTTTACAGAGCATTGTGACATTGTTTATGTCTGCTCTTTTTGTAGAGTCAAGACTTCTTGCAACTAAGTGTGCCATTTCAAGCCATTTAGTTTGATTGCAATTAGCCCATTCGCATTTATTTTTTGCCCTCTTTAAGGCTTGAGCTCTCAAGTTAGATAACTTTTCAAGAGGCTTATTCTTTTGCCCCATACCCGTCAAACCACCAACTGATGATTTGCGTTGCTTAAATTCCTGAAAGGATTCTTTGTCTGGTTCCCATTGAACTCTCATGCGCAAACTTCGATGTATATGGCTAACCCCTTAGAGTTAGCCTGTGATGGGAGGATATCGGTTAGTGGAGCCGACATATACATCATACAACCTTTCTTTACAACTAACGGTTTTATTATAGTTCAATTAAGATGTTTTTGTAAAGATTATGATTTTTAATCATATGTCGTTCTACCTCTAACTTGACATCTGACAAGTCATCAGCCTTCCAGTAATCTACAATTACATTTCTATCTATTCTGAGTATGTGTTCGTTATCTACCTTGAATCTCATTCCGTATAGTATGTAATCTAAAATCATTGTGTAAAAACATTAGCAGGGAAATTAAAAATTTGTTTCTCAAAAATATTTCAGAAAGAAACGAGGAATTAAAATTTTATGCTAATGAATTCTATTTTCAACTTGGGTGATATAATTAAATCAGACTAGCCATTTCATTTGGTTAGCCTCCTTATAGATAAACTCCTCTCTTTCTTGCGACCCGAGAGGAGTATTGGAAGAACATGGCGAAGAAAAAAAAGAAACTAGGAATGTTTGCAAAGATTAGGCAAATCTTTGGAAGAATGATTGCGACCTTTATTGCAAACGGACTAGCAACAATCGGTGCCGGTACATTAATTGGTGTAGATATCTATAAGGCAATATTACTAGCCGGTACATTAGCTTGTGTAAAAGTAGCTGAAGATTTATCAAGAGCATATCTTGATGACGGAAAGCTTACTATGGAGGAAATTGACCAAGTATTTAGTCAATTTGATAGGAAGAAATCTTAACTCAACCGAACTGTCCTGTCTGTAATTCAATATTATTTGAAATTAAGGCAGGATTGTATTGTTATAACAAAAAATGTGTTCAATTTAAGCAAAAAGTGGTTGCTTGTTGTGAAGGTGGCGAATGTCCTCAAGTTTACACTACAACACAAATAAGAAATTAGAACATTTGTTCGACAAAACCTAAAAGATT
>CEUX01104737.1_pt1 | contig 25053 bp, 25 predicted proteins | sample 531361 | NCBI WGS metagenome assembly CEUX01 (sample SAMEA2622736, study PRJEB7988) | marine metagenome | isolation source: saline water (ENVO:00002010), including
TTTTTTTTTAATTCATTTTTTTAATATATTATTTATTATATAAATATGAGTTCAAGATATTTAGAATTAGCACCGACCAACAAAACTACTGACAATAAGTATTCTTTTAAAAAGGGTGTAGCCCAGTTAAACTTCACTATTCCAGAAGGTAATTATGTTTTAGATCCGTCCTCGGTTCGTTTAGTTGGAAACATTACTTTTTTCAAAAATGATAATGCTGTCCCTGATAAGCCTGCTCCTGGTGATGCCCTTTCGATTAGTGGAAGGATTGGTGTTTATTCAGTAATGAAAGACCTTATCTGGCGTTCGTCCAAGCATCAAACCACGATTTCTCATGAAAGGAATTATAATCGATGGATGAGTTCATATCTTGGTATTACAGGTGGATTAGAAGATTCTATTGGTCATCTTGGAGAACAGGCTTTAACCATGCCTAATTTTGAAGCAGTTAAAAGGTCGGTTGTGGGTCGTGATACAGTATCGTCCTTTTGTGTCCCCTTAATATGTGGTCTCCTAAATTCTGGTCAGAGTCTGCCTATGACTGGGAATACTCTTGGGGGCTGTGATTTAACCATAAATATGGAAAGTGATGCTATGGCTCTCCAAGTTCTTCCTGCTAATTTCTCGACTGATCCTGCTACTGCTGATTTCTTATCAGCATATTATGAACTTGATGATGTAAAACTTGTTTGCTCTGTTATTACTCCTCCACCGGATCAATTATCTCGTCTATTGTCCCAGAAACAAGGAGCAATCACTTATCAGTCCATTCATAGTTTCTATGATACGAGTAATAGCAACCAAATTTCACTTTCCATGAATTTTGGATTAAAAAAAGTTAAATCATTATTTATTAATGTTATTTCATCGGATAAATTAAATAATATTGGTCAAGATAGTTTTGCAACCCTACCTCCAATTAATTCTGATGGAACACAGGCATCGGTTCAGAAAATATCGTTTCTCCGTGGTGGAACTCTTTTCCCTAAAATGTTCCCTCGTGATACAAATGTTAAAGAAACTACTAACACTATTGCACAAGATCCTGTATTATTCAGGGATTATATTAATGCTGTTACTAAATATGATGTCAATCGTCATACACTAGGAGGTGTTGTAAATACTAATCGTGGATGGCTTGGAAAGGTTGTTGGTGGTGTCAATAAAGGTGTCCCATACCAATTTGTAAATAATGGTGGAGTTTTCTGGGGTATTGGTCTAAATTATGAAAATTATCTTGGTGGAAGTGGTGTTGATCTATCTGCCCAAAACTTTGGTCTTGCTATGGAATGTGATTTAACTTCGAGCAATTCCCAGTCATTATTCATTTATGTTAATGCTGAATCTAGTATTCTATGGAGTGAAAGTGGTGTAATGCTAGTACAATAAATTAATGTGTTTTTTTTAATTTTTTTATAAGAAATTATTTATATTTAATATAATTATAAATATGAGTGAAAAACCTGATGCGAGTGATACTGCCCCTGCCCAAAATAATTCTAATAAAAGTCCGTCTATTCTCAATATTAAATCCATGGAGACCAATACATTAATGAGATATGAATCGGATGTGTTAGAACCCCTGACTTTTTCTCAAAGTGAATGTGTTTTTGAATTACAGCCCAAGGGTTTTCTTCACCCAGGTTCATCGATTACTGTTGCTCTTGATAAAAATACAACTCTCACTCGTGCCTTCCCTTATTTAGGTAATGGTATTCAAAGTTTGGTTCGTCGTGCAGTTCTTCGAACGACGGCTGGTCGTGTTATTAATGATACTGATGATTGGAATCATTTACAATCTGTTAAATCTATGTTTGTGAATAATAGTGTTAATAAAGAAAGAGAACAGTTCACAACTGGTCGTGCTATAGATTTTGAAATGTATTATGATCAAGGTTCGGATGTTCAAGCGGAAGATGGATATGGTTTATCTAATGGTAATGAACTTAACCTTAATACTGCAACTGGCGGTGGAGCAAATAGAACTGGTATGTCGGCACAGGCGGTTCTTTTGAATACTGCTGAACCGGAGTTCCAACTTAAATTACATGATTTATTTGGATACTGCCGTGCTGGTAATCAACTTCCATTATTTTTACTCCCTGATGAAAGAGTTCAAGTTGTTCTATACTGGGCAAACACAAACCAGGAAGATCGTCTGGCGGTGAATGTTGCCGATGATGGAAGTTTAACTGAAAAACTACCAATTACCAAAGATAAATGTAAGTTCATAGCCAATTACACTTTTTATGACGGTAAAATCATGGATAAGTTCCGAGATGAATATGCTGGTGGATTGACTTTTGCTTACACGGATTATCGTCTTGCTAAACAATCGGTTACTGGTGGTGAGGCTGGTCGTCTCAAAACATTCACAATTACAAACGGAGGAACTAGTTTCACGGATGGAACTCATACTGGGGTTTCTATTGTTGGTGGTTCTGGTAATGGTGGTGTTGCTACTGTGGTTATAGCAGGAAATGCTGTAACCTCTATCACTCCAACAAAAGCAGGGAGAAGTTATAAAGTTGGTGATACTATATTATTAAGTGGTGGAACACCTGGAATAGGAGCAGGGACAGGCACGGATATTACAGTAGCCACTATTGGTGAGGCTGGTACATCGATCAATAATGTCAGAAATCTTGGTGGGAATGGTATGGTTGTTGATTCTGTTGTTTGGGAGTATGCTGATGATGAACAAGTTGGTGATTCTTTACTGGGTCGTTATACTGGTGAAACTCCTGCTGATACTGATGGTTTAGAAGGTGAAACTGATGTTCGTCCATTAACATCTAATTTATTCATTAACAGCAAATTCTTATATCCCCAAGATATAAGTAATCCAGCCAGGCATTTCCATAATCTGAAAGAGGCTGAAAGTATGCTTCCGTTTGTGAGCCGTTGTTTATATTCTGGTGAAGGTGATGAAGCACTTGTCGATGATGCTAATCATGTATATGAAGGTAGAAGTCAATATACGGCATTAAAAGGAGCATTCTTCCACCAAGGTTTCAGAACTAGTGGTTTAGCCCAGAGAATTAATAATCAGGGTATAGATCTACATTCTGATGCTATTCTTGATGATGATACATACACTCTCCGAGCATGGTTAGAAATTAAGAGGTATGTTGTAATTAATGATGGTCATCTTGAATCTTATTTTGTATAAAAAAATAAATAATAATAAAAATATTAATATATAATAAATGAGTAATGTGCAATCTGTGGTCTTCCTAAAAGATAAAGGTTGGAATATTCGAAAAGCAGAGACATGGTTAAAAAATAATAATTATAAAACTAAATTTTATGGTAAAGGTGTTGATAAGAAGTTTGATAATCAATTAAGATACAGACAACTAGCACCCACACGATTTAAGGATTATATAACTAAAAAGAAACCTAATGGTATAATGTTCATAGTGGGTGTTTCCGTCAAGGATAAAACCACGAAAAAGTCCAAGTAATTTCCTTTTTTTTGTTGATAGAAAATCAATATTTATCCTTGACGGTTTTGATTTCTATAATTTCTATATTTTCTATTAAAAAAAATAGAATAATTTTAGTTTTTTATTTTATTTAATTTTATTATATATATATAATAATGAGTTTCCAAAATATAAAATTGCTCGAATGTAATAGGGAGCAATCAGTCGAAAAAAATAATGATTCAAATGAAAATGCTATATTTACAAATAGATTAGGTGAAGTTGTAGAATTAAATCCAGGAGATCAAATATCACTTCAATCAGCATTTATCAATAAAAGAGGTACAGCCAATTTAAATTCAATTGAGTTTAAGGGTAAATCACTTGGAGTAACTGGTAAATTTATACAAACATCGACAGCCACAACATCACCAACAGAATGGGCAGAAGATAATAAATATCCAGAGATTAAGTTTTATACTGATTACACATCTAATCTTCAAAGTGCTTCTGATCCCAGACCTAATCAAGAAAATATCCCACAAAACAATATAGCATTTAGACAAATATATAATGAAGAAATTGTTAAAGATTTAAAAGATAATGAATTACATTTGGAAACTGTATTTTATAAAACCACAAATGGAGAAAATTATGCAGTTATGCCCAAGAATTATATTAGAACATCATTACACGAATTAGATGGTAATGTTGATAATGGGAAAACCCAATCCTTTGTATTACTTGGACCGGAGAAATATTTGGATTCTCAATATTTTAATAGACCTGACCATGATGTCGATACATTTCTTTATCCTGCTACAAATCCAAGCACAGGAGCAATTGTTAATTTTCCAATATATATGAAAGGTCTTATGTCAGGTGTTTCCAGATATGCTCCAAATACATATATTGGAATGGGTGAGCAAATGGGAATATATAATTATATTGATAGTTTTTGTTCGGCTGATTACAGAAGAGTACAGCAAATAGTAGGATATGGAACTTATGATTCTACCACTTATCCATCAGCAACCGATCCACCATCAGATACAACATATTTCGGACAATCATTTGATTCTACAAAGGGTTCAGGTCAGATTATTGTAGCACCTAATAGGCTTATTAGTAGTTTTATACCAGATGCTAATCCTCCTGTTGCTAGTGATAATGATAAACGGATAAACGGCACTTATTATGAAGATATTAGAGCCGTCCAAGAAAACGAAAGATTTACTTTATTTGAAAGAGAATATGATTGGTTGATGTATCCACAAGACATCGTTGATAATCCAACAACAGGTTACTCACCTGGCCCAGAACCTAATTATGTATTTTATCCTAGTGATGGAACATCTGAAACAACGATAAATGGTTCTTTATGGTTTCAGGATGCGAGGGGAAGTCCAGACACCCAGAATTTACCAGATACTTTTCCAAAAAGATTTATTAGATTATTTTGTAGAAGTCCAGCATTATATCCATATCTGAAAAGAAGTAAAGTAAATACAATAACATTAAATAAAGGATATTCCACACCACAGAGTATAGCAGAACAAATAACGGAACAATTACAAAGACAAGATACAGATAGTCCATATATATATGAAAAAACTATCAATACCGATAGAACTAATTCAGGGACACCTAATTATGGAAATCAACAACAAAAACCATCATATTCTACTGCATTCCAAACAAGGTTTTTTGAGCCGATAGATTGTGCTAATCGATTAACATTTTCATGTGATAATTATTATGATTATTTTGATCTTGATCAATCAGTTTATGGTTCAGAAAAAGCATTTAATTGGTGGAAAAGTTTCCATAATATGTATTTTAAAAGACCTGAACTTTATGAAGCAGGTACAAAGGTTAATTATGCTACTGGATATTTAAACTCCTTTCAACAACAATTAAATCCAACCGAAAATAATCCAGGGCTTTATGAAAACCCTACAAACCACGAAATTGATAATCAGGTAAGGAATCATATATGGAATACTATACCTATAACGGATTCTACTTTTAATAATAATTATGGTGATTATATAGTAACCAGTTGGATATATACAAAACAAAATCTTGAAAATTTACAAAATTTATTCGATGAACAAGCAAAACATCCAGAATTGTTTTTTGATGAAACCAAAGACGGATCATGGAATTATCCTTTTATGAATAAACATACAGATAAAGATGGTGATGTCCAATATCTTACAAATGCAACAATAGATAATAGCCGTTTCTTACATATAAATCGTTTTGATATAAATGCTATTGTATATCCAACCCAGTATGATGGAGGAAATATGTTTTTTATTTTAGGTGATGATGGTTTTAGAAAATTAACATATGATAATGGATTAACAGGAGCAAACAAAAGAACTTATGATACAGACCACAGAGCCGTCCCAGTATTCTTTAAATATGATAAAACATATAGAAATGTAGATACTGGGGGAACTAACACAAACAATTTATCATATGGTTTTGCTACAAAAGAAGCCAGAATTGTTGATGGTATTTCATATGATTTTATTGTTTTACATCCTGAATTAGTAAATGGTATTCGTTCAGATGTATTTAACATGAGAGGGGGGCAAAAACCATTTACTCAAACAGACACTACATTCTTTACTGATGTTGCAGAATGGGAAGCAAAAGAAATATCTGGACTTGATGATCAAGGGGCAAATTATACTATAATTGGCTGGGACAGACATTATACATCATGGGGCCAGATGGCTATTATGGAAACTACTGGACAATCACCAGTCTCTTATGATGGACTAGCAACTCCCACAGCAATAGGTCCAGGTATTCCATATACAAGACCTTTAACAGAACCAGGGGGAACAATAGCAACTGTATCTATTTATCAGGCTGGTTCAGGTTATACACCTGGCCCATCCACAGGGAACGAAATAATACCTCGTAAAATAAATCCAGATGGTTCTATTGGTGGGTACTCAACAGGAGACGGAGCACAATTCTCGATTGTTGTAGGAGCAACAGGAACAATAACAAGTGCAACTATTATTGATGGTGGAACAGGATATAAAACTGGTGATGCTCTCCAAGTTGTAGGTTCAGCAACAGATAATGGTTATTTAAAAATAACATCTACAACAACAATTTACACAGATTCAGGAACACCTGTTATTGAGATGGCTTATGCTGGAACAAATAATATTGCTTGTGTATATGACCAAGTATCCAATAAGTTTGGTTTTGAATATTTACATATGCCTGAATTTGTAGGTAATGAGTATAATGCTGGAATAACTGATTATATTACAACCACAGAGGGATCATCAGGAGATGTTGCTTATAATATACCTATTAATGATAGTGCTGGGAATGAAGTTTATAAAATAAATAAACGGTTAAAAAAATTAGCATTTTGTCCAGATATGACACCATATATGGATATGACGGCTACTATTCAAACTAATTATTCCTCTGGTAATCCAGGAGAAACTAGAATTGATCCGATGAATAATGCTTTTTCACCTTGGGTTATTTATGATTCAAAAGGAGGTGTGGCTATTAATTTTGGTAAATCTGCAAAAATAGATGAAACTATTTCATCCATTTCACAAGCGGAGGCATGGAATAATAGTGTTCTTGGAATATTAGGTTATTCATATGAACAATTTAATCCAGAAGTTATAACAGCAAAAAATACATATCAAGGAAGATTAACAAGTAATAATTTAAATAGTGTATTTTTTCCAACAACTAACGGAGAATTATTAACATCAGATACAGATACATATTATATGAATCCTTTTGGTGCTGTTCTATATACTAACCAATTACCCACTTGTCTCGATTTACAACTTACAAAACCATCAACTTATAATGATGGTGATGGATTTACACTTACATGGCATTATCTTCCATCAATTGTGAAACCAACAAAATCTATGAAATTAGAGGGTGTTAATCTTCCAAGGGTTACTCTAAATCCATATATGACAATAAGAAGTGATTTAATTACTCATAAAAAATATATTGGTGGATCTAATTCAGGATTAACTTTACCTATTATTGCAATTGTACAAAAAATAAATGCTGATAAAGATTATCTAGAAACATCCGTGGGAGAAGTATTTACAGTAACAGAACCTATGAAATTTAGTAGTATTACAACGGCTATATGTGATCCAGATGGTACATTATCATTATTGGATCAAGGTTCTGCTGTTATATATAAGATTGCTAAAAATGACAATATGGATAATTATTCATTTTTAGAAGATTTTAAAAAAAAATTAAAGAAATAAATATATTTAATATAATTATAAATAATGGATTCTGGTGAAAAAACAACTAAAAAGGGAAATGCTCGTAAGGGACAACCCAAAGGTTCAAGATTAGCATATGATGACACTAAACAAGAAGCGGAGAAAGTTGCTCGTAAATCAACAGGTAAAATGTCGGATAAACAAAAAGCAGATTTAAATAAACATATGGCTAAAATGGAAAAAGGTGGTATGAGTAAAAGTGAAATGAAATCCCATAGAATGAAGATGATGGTACGTATGAGAAAGGGTATGAGTATTCAGAAGGCTCATAATGATATTAAGAAAGGTTCTTAATCGAACTTTAATAGGAAGTGTCCCTTGTGATATTTAAATAAGTTCTTTCCTTTTTCTTTTAATTTATTTTTCATTTCAATTTCCTTTAAGATATGTGGTGGTATGTAAATATCAATTTTATCTTTAATGGGATTCATATTATATTCTTTGATTGCTTTTCTAACAGAAGGAATTGAACCATGATTTTTAATACAATTAATATCTTGCAATAATTCATCTTTATTTTTGTAATCAGTATTTTCTATATAACAACCATTTCGGCAATAATGTTTTATTTTTTTACATTTATGAATAACATCATTTTTTTCTCTAACTGATAAAATTTTATTAGGATTAACATTTATTAAATAATGTTTTAAATCAATAATATTATTAAAAGGTAGATGGATACTAGGTTTAATATTATCTATTGTATCCAATTGATCAATTAATAAAGCAGATAAATCAATTTTTTTATATTGTCTTGGATTCTTAATCTTGATATTTAATTCAATAATTATTTTAACCAATTCTAATTTAGAATGGGATTTGTGAATAATCATTATAATTTATAAAAGAAAAAAAAAATATCTGTAATCCATATAAAAGGATGTTAAGTACAAAAGAATTAAGAAAACTAATATCGGCTCATAATAAGTTGTCTCAAATTAAAATACCAAAAGGTGCAACCAGAGACGATTTAATTAAATTAATTGAAACATCTGGTTATACTGTTGATGAAGAAAAGAAAGTTATTCGAGCAAAAGTGAAAAGGGGAAAACAAATCACATTAGCAAAAGCAGAAGAAGTAACTAAAAAGAAACCATCTAAACCAAAGAAGCCTGTTGATAAAAAAGCAGAAATGGAAAAGATAGTTCAATATATATTAAAAAATAAATCCATATTAAAAGATCAAAGGATTAAAAGTTTGTTATAATATAACCAGTTTCATCATCTTCATGTAATTGTTTTAATTTCATTAATCCTAGAAAACTGGCTACAAAATGCATATGGTCTTCACTAGATACTTTTAATTTATTTATTCTTCTATGATGAAAACAATCAATATAAGTTTTCATAACAAATATTATTTTATTTAATGAATGATTCTTTCTTAAACCTTTCAATATTAATTCATTACCTTTATCAAGTATTTCTTTCTCATCTTTAATAATATATTTACTTAATAATTTATTTTTATAATGGAATGTTATATATTTTCTCTTTACCATATTATATAATTAAGAGATAATAAAGTCTTTAAATACATAAATCTTGAATTATGATAATAATTAACTATTAAATATGTCTTAAATCTTGTTTTATGTCTATTTTAATGGTATTTAAAGAATAAATTAATTAATTTATTCTTCTTTAAGTAGTAAAAGAGGCATAATTTAAGATTTATGGATAATTATTACATATAAAAGAGACATAAAACAAGATTTATGATATACTTACAAATCCTTCATTATCTTTTTTCACTATTATTTTCTCTTCTTGTACTTCACTATCAGAATATTCTTCTGATGATGCTGAACTCTCTGTTTCATAATCTAAATCTTCATCTTTTATTAATTGTTTGAAAGCATGTAAAAGAACTGGCTTATCTTTTAGTTCTTCCATAATATCTTTGTATATATCCAATAATTCTTCCATTTGCATAACATCTGAAACAACACTCATTTTATATTAACATAGATTTTATTTTTGTTATTCTAGCCAAATAATATCTTTTTCTAGATTCATTTTATAACAATAAAATAAACAATCAAAGGTTGCAGATGAACTTAATTCTGGGGCAAAATTATATCTTGATGGAGGTATGATTATTTGTATGTTGTCTTTGTATTGTTTGAAATATTTATAACAAATAACCGATACAGGCATTATTAAAATAAATGGTTTATCCAATAATAATAATCTTTCTAATATTTTTTTCTTAATGCTAAAAGGTGGATTATCCACAATACAATCATATTCATGTGGTTCATATTTAAAGAAATCTTTTTCTTCATGTATAATGTCAAAACCCAACTCTTTCAATTTATGGTCTCCATTAAAATAAAATGGACACCATATTTTTTTATCTTTTGGTATGTATTTCTCTATATCTTTCCACACTTTAATTGGTGTGATACAATCATCAAACTTCGATGGAGAATAATGTGAATAAGTAGCCATTATAATATAATTAATATTTTATTTTTGTGATTCTATCCTTTTAACAGCAATATCATAAATATCAATATCTTTTTCAAATCCTATAAAATTTCTATTCATATTCTTACAAGCTACACCAGTAGAACCTGAACCCATAGTTGGATCAAGTACAACATCACCTTCCTTTGAATAATATTTTAAAATCCATTCCATTAATGCAACTGGTTTCTCTGTTGAATGTTTTCCACGAGTAGATTTAATTTCTAACATAGTTGTGGGGAGTGGTGGATTATATATACTCTCTCCATTCCGTTGCTGATTGTTGTGATAGTGTATATTTTCTCCATAGGCTGTTTTATGCTTATCCTTTCTTAATCCTTCTGCTTCTTTAAGAACTGATGTTGGAAGGGGTGGGTCATAACGTTTATTTTTTTCATAACAATCATATTTTTCATTTACATCACCATTACTTTCAGGTTCAGGTTCTTTCACAACTGATACTGGTAAGGGAGGATTGTATTGTCCTTCTATAATTTTTTTATTACCATTCCCTTCATATATTTTTCCGTTTTTTTGTTCTGTATTTCTTTCTTTAATAAACTTATGTTTATGACTACTTAAATCATATAATGGTAATTTCTCATAAAATACATAAATCATTTCATGCTTCCTCAACGGCATCTTTTTAGCAGATAAAAAACCAGCAGGTGCTGATTTAACCCATACAATATCATACCGGAAATGACATTTCTTTGGAGCAGATTTAATTAAATCAACTCCAAACTTGGTTGTGGTTGTAAAAAATATCGGTGTATTAAGTTTCTTAATTCTCATTACTTCGAGCCAAAATTTATCAAGGTCAATTTTACAATCCCACTTACAACTGGTTTGTCCATAAGGTAAATCACAAAAGATTAAATCAACACTATCAGCCTCAATATCTTTCATTAATTCTAAACAATCTCCATTTAACAATAAACTCATTATAATATAACTTAATATTTTTTTTTTCTTGAATATCCGTTTAATTTCTCTGAAATTTTTATCTATGTTAATATATAATGGATAAATATGCTAAAAGTTTAATTTATGGAATCCGTTGCAATACAACTGGGGAATTATATATTGGATCTTCAACAGAAGACCTTAAAACAAGATTAGGAAAACATATAACTGATTTGAGAGGTTATATGGGATATAAGAATAATAAACCAAGAAATTATAGATCTTCATTTGAAGTTTTATTTAATAATAATTATGAAATATTTAAAATAGAAGATTATCCATGTTCTAGTAAAAGAGATTTAGAAATCCGTGAATCATTACATATATTTAATAATAAATGTGTTAATAAAAGAATGGCTGTTAAGATTAATCCAGAAGATTATGATTTGTCTTCTTTACCTTCTTGTTCTTCTTTGATATAAACATTATTCATGGTTGCTACTGAATGTCCTGTTATTTGAGCCATCTTCTCCTGTTCTTTTTTTAATTCACCAAACTTATCTGATAAAACAATTTTCCTTAACATAGTTGTCGATATTGATTTACCAATATATTTTTTTGAATATTTTATCAATAATTGAGATAATTGATTTCTTGATAATTCTTTCCCTGTGGATGATTTAAATAATACACCCATCCCATTAATTCTAAGATATGACCTTAATAATTTTTCTAAATCTTTCGGAACATCGAAACGGAGTTCTTCATATTTTTTAGATGTTTTAAATTTATTAAGAGACATAAACATTTTACCTTTTTCAACAATTAACCAATTCTTTTCCTTTTTATCTGCTTCACTTAATTTATTATATGATCTTTTGGTTATTGCTTCCATTCCTGCTAAATCATTTCTCATAGGTAATCGTATATGAATCTGATAAATAATATATATCTGCAATAACATTTTATCCTTTGCCGATAATTCTTTCTTTTTAAAGCCTTTCAAGTCATCACCCATTTTATTAATCATATCCACAACTTCTTTTAATGGTACAAAGTTAGGTGCTTGTTTATCTGATATTTTATTATCTTGATCTTGATATTGTGAATTTAATTCATCCCTTTTATCTTGATATTCTTTCAATAATTTATCTTGTTTTTTATCATGATTTAATGCTAGTAATAAAATGATAATTGAATTTAAATAATTCCTAATTGTTGTGAAATGTTTATCTTCAAGTTTACCCATTACTTTATCCACATCTTTAAGAAAAGAATAATCATCACTATCGAACATTTCCTTTAATTTATTCAAGTTTGCTTCATATGTTTTTATTGTATTATCCTTGATATTTGGTTTAACTTTCTTAATTAAATCTGTAAGATTTTCTGCCTTCATTTTATATAATACAAGATTTTTATATTTAAATTAAAAAATTAAAATTTCCGTCAAGGATAAAATTGAGATTTTGGAGGACTCAAACATTTTATTTTCTTGAACTTTTTTCGGTTTTTATCCTTGACGGTTTTTCGGACAATTTAACATATTTAAAATATTATCTATATTATAATATATAAATAAACATGAGTGAAATATATGATGATGTTAAAATACAAAAAATAATCGAATTATACAAGAAGAATCGTCAAAGAGATAAAATTAAATATCAAAAGAAAAAGGATAATCCTGAATTTATTCTTCAAAATCGTTTAAGAGCCAAAGCCCATTATGAAACAGTTTATAAAGAAAAGAAGAAAAACAATTATGAAAATAATAAAGAATTATTACAAAGTAAATCTTTATTTAGATATTATAAGAAGAATGGAAAAGTTGAAGCATTTCAGCAGAAGTATCCTGACAAATATAAATTACTTCAAGATCATGGTGCAGTTGTATCTCCTTCTGGTTCTGGTTCGGTTGTTTGAGGTTTATCCTTTTTGGTTAAAACCTTTTTATTTTTCTTTTTTGAATCGTCTTCGTCCTCAGAATCATCAGGGAGAACACGAATACAATCCCACAATCCCCAGCATACTGTTATGTGAGAACATCGTGATTTAAATACAATTAATAATAATCCACCTATACTAGATATTACTAGGGCTAATGCCCCAGCCATTTGATCCAAAGAATAATCGTCTAATTTACCCATATTATTAATTTACTATATTATTTTTTGATTTAACTTTTTAATCTAAATTATTCATATAATGGAAGATAATTCTGTGAAGAAGAAAAACAATCAAATATTAGAAGAATTATCCATGGATTTAAAAGGTCTTCTAAATGACACAGCTTCTATCAAGAAAGACATTCATTATATCAAAACAATAATTTTTATGAAAGATAAAGTTAAACAAGACCAAGAAAACCCAAATCAAGAAAATATAAGTGTTGGATGGAGATTGTGGTAATTTTTTCTATTCTTTTTTTAATTTTTTATTTTTAAAAATATTTATATTCATTATAAATATAAATATGAGTGGAACTTACTGGTCTGTTGGAGATAAAGTGAATATCGGTCAAACTGATGTGGAAATTAAATGTGAAGGTGCTGATCAATTCAAAGAAAATCAAGTCATAGGTGTATATGTACCTCCTAGTGTTAGTTTTTTCTCTGGTAAAGATACTACATTAAACTTTGATGTAGAGATACAATATCCTTCTGGTATTCCTACTAAATGGGCTATTGATTCAGTAACAGGGGCGAACGGATTATTCTCCAAATGTGTCGTGTATGCAGGAAATCGTCAAACCGTTCTGGAAACTTTGGATAATTATTCATCTTGGTGTTCCATTAAATATAGTTATGATACGAATGATTCCATGAAATCTCGTCGTGCTATGGTTGAAGGTTGCGGTGAATGGCTTCCCTCGTCTCGTGGTGATATGGGTTCTAGAAAATCCATTCAGAATAATCATATGTATTCACCATTTATTGAACAGGGTAATTTCCAAGGAGAACCGACTGCAACTATATCGTCTGCCTGTGAATTTAAGAAAGCATCGGTTTCTATTCCAATCCATATGGGTATGTTTGCTAATAATTCTAAGGCTGTTCCTAATGTATTACTGAATGGTTGCTATTTAGAATTAACTTGTGAAGCAAATGCTCGTGTATTCCGTGTCCTCGACAGCACAACTCAATTCAGAAAACCTGCCCTTAATCCTACCTGGTATGGAGTAAATACTTCTGGTGCTGGTTTCTTGCCTGATGATGTTACGAGTGTTGATATTGATGATGGTGGAACTAGTTACTCTAATGGATCTTTTACTAATGTCACTACAACAGGTAGTGGAACTGGTTGCACTCTTGATATTACGGTTTCTGGTGGGGCTATTACAGTAGCAACTGTCAATCAGGCTGGTTCTGGTTATACTATTGGTGATGCTCTTGTTCCTGACCCTGCTGTAATTACAGGTGGAAGTAATTTGGATCTAAAAGTTGGAGGAATTGGTGGTGCTTTGACATCGTTTTTAACTGGTAAATTTAATTCTCAAAATGACCCCCAGCATTCTCCGTTTCAGGTTGGAGAACAAGTAGGTTTCTTACAATTAAGCACAGGTACAACAGACGAAGGTTCTAATCCCATTCTTATTACAAGTATAGAAAATGGTGGTTCTGCTGACCATCCTATTAAATATAATGTTTCTGGTTCTTCTCTTGCTACTTCTTCAATTGTAAATACCCTTCCTCTCACAAAGCCAGATTGGGTTGTATATTCGGTTCGTGCTAGTTCGGTTGCCCCAACTTATGAAATCAGTAATGTAAGGTTGGTTGTAAGACAATTAAATATTGAAGGATATGAATCTGGTGTTATGTCCAAGATGAAATCTGGTGGACAGATTTTATATGATATTCCTAGTGTTGCTTGTGTTCTTGCATCGGCAACCAAAGGAGAACTTCAAGCATCTATCAGTATTCCGTGTGAACATGCAAAGGCTCGTGCAGTTTTATGTATGCCTACTGATAATGAAAAAGTTTATTCTGTTAAAGAAAATAGTGATTCAGCATCCACTTATTTAATAGATTCACTTGAATACAATCCTCTATCTACGGCACAAGCAATTAATTTCAGGTCTGATCGTTCCGGTGTTTCTGGAATTGGTGATTATTTAAGTTCATATAATTTCAATCTGGGAGATGGACGAGGAATGGTTCCATCACGGAGAGTCAATACTGACAAATCGTCCAGTAAAACACTTGGTATGAATGCTGACCATATCATAGAATTGCAGAATGCCCTTCAACAGAGCCACAACACACCACCTCGTTCTGTTGCTTCATTCAGATCTAACTTCCTTGTGGGTCGTGCCTTGACCCTGGATGAAAACACGGTTTATAATGGTATTGGTAAGGACATGAGACTTCTTGTCCGTTATGAAGGGACTGCTCCTGAACACAACAAATTATGGAAGAACTTCATTAGCCACATTAAAACTGTATCTATCCAAGGTGATTCTATTAATGTTATGCAATAATTCTCTTTTTTAATTTGAACTTTTTATCGATAATTTTAAACAAAATATTTAAAATATTTAAGTTATTTAATTTTACGGATTTTCTCCAAAAATAAAATATTTGTTATAATATAAATGGGAATAGAAAAAAAGATATTTAAAGATACAAGAATAAGATTATCTAATAATATGGAGGCTAAAAAAAATATCAACAATAATAATATGAGAATACAAATTAAGAATTATGTTGGTCAACCTAATTTTAATGCTAAATTAGAAATATTTAATATATCTGAAAAAACAACATTAGAGAATATGGATAAGAATAAACCAAAATATCTATTTGAGTGGACTGATTATAATAGTAAAGTTAAACCATTCTATGATATTGATGTATTTTGTAATGATGAAAAAGAATATATTGCAAAACAATTAGAATTAAAGTGTGAATGGATTGATAGATTAAAAGAATTATATCCTGATGGTACACTATCTATTTCACAAGCAAACGGCAAAAAAGTTAAAGTAAAAACAATCAAAAAAGTTAAACATAATATTGAAGGATGGGCTGTTTCATATCATTTTGTAATTAATGGATATGAAACAACTATTCCTAAATTAAGAGAGTTTAATGAAGAACATAACTTATATGATTATGAAGGATGTGATAAAAGTGTATATAGGGATGGAGGTAATATGAGATTATTATATTCTATGAAACCTGATGATAAATATAAACGAGTTAAAAAACCTGAAACACATCTTAAAGCACCAGAATATCATTTAATTCAATCTAATTCATGGTCTAATATTGGATTTAAACCTCTTCCAACAGTTTCACCACCAGTATCACCTACACACAAACCAAATTTACAAGAAGAAGTTGTTATTGATGATGAAGAAGTTGTTATTGATGATGAAGTTGTTAAAGATATTGTCGATAAAGAAATCATTATTAAAAAACCTAAAATTAAATATGATTTAGGTGAAGTTGCTAAATTAGTTGAGGATTTATCTGTTGATGAAATCCTTAATGATTATAACGATTATTTATATGTCGGAATGGCTCTGCACAATATCACAAATGGAGATGAAATTGGTTTGGGATTATTTAAGAAGTTTCATTCTAAATATCAAAATGTTGAAGATACAAAAAGAAATCCAACACAAAAATGGAAATCATTTGGAAAAAATACAAAAGATAGAAAACTAGGAATTACAACATTAAGGAAGTTTCATGAAAAACTTTATCCACCAAGCACGAAAACCTTAAAGGATGTCTATAAAGGAGGTGCTGAGAAAAATATGCCTGATAGTGCTAATGAACAAGAAGGAAAAAAAGCATTACTAAAAGAAATGAATAACAGAATCATTTTTGTAAAAGAAACAGGGGAGTTTATTATTCTGGATAAAAAACTTACAATTAATCCTGATGGTGTTCATAATTATAAGCCGTGTTGGTATTTAAAAAATACAACAAAAGCAAGAGAGTTCTTTTCCAAAGAAAAATTCATATATTATAATCCTGTTGATGATAAAAAAACGAATATAGATCCATTTAAATTATGGAGTGAATGGATTGATAGAAGAGAAGTTCGTGCAATCGGTTTTGATCCAAAAAATAAAGAAAATCCTGATATTTTCAATCTATGGAATGGATTTAATATATCAAAAGAAATGGCTGACATGTCAGACGAAAAAGAAGCACAACCCATTCTTGACCATATTCTTAATTTATGGTGTCGTGGTAATGAAGAACATTATAATTATATATTAAATCTATTTGCTCATTATATTCAAAAACCACACATTAAAACAGGTATTTTATTAGCACTCAAATCAAAACAAGGTGGAGGCAAGGGTATTATCCTAGCAAAACTTCAAGAAATTATTGGTAGTGACCATTATGTTCAGAACTCGAATGCAAACAATTTATTTGGTGATTTTAATGGACAATTAGAAGCAAAAATCGTTGTTAATCTTGATGAAGCCTATTGGGGTGGTGATAAAAAAATGGAAGGTGTGATTAAGAATAAAATTACAGAAAAAAACCAGACAATTAACAAAAAAAACAAAGAAGCATATTCGATTGATTGTTATGCTAATTATATTATTACAACTAATAATGATTGGTTTGCTGGTACAACGGAAGATGATAGGAGACATTATTGTTTAGAACTAGATGATTCTATGGCTGGACGACTAACTTCTGATAAAGCAAAAATAGTTCAACCTGTTCTTGATACACCAGCAGAAGCATTTGCTAAAATCTTATACAATAGAGATATTAGTGATTTTAATCCACGGATATTCAAAAAAACACCTTTACTCCAAGATCAAGTAGAAAGAAATTGGAACTCGGTTAAAGCATGGTTTCATCAATCATTAAAAGATGGAGGATTTACAGATAAAAAACATAAAGACGGATTTACAATTTGGAATGAAATACCAAAAACAGAAGATTATCATGTTGGAATAGAATCTTATGGTGCTGTGAAAATTAAAGATAAAAAAACAAAAGAAAAACGAGTTGTCTATTGCAAAGATTATCTATTTGATGTATACAACGGCACTAATGCTGATGGACGAAAAATGGCTAATAATTCATTTTATCGTGAATTAAAAAAGAATTGTTTAGGAAAATTATATCAAGAAATTAGACCTAATGTTAAAACAGGTAATCGTCCTTCATATATTATTCTTCCTTCTATTGAAGTAGTTAGACAAAACTGGAATGAAATACAGGAATACGATTATGATTGGGATGATGATGATGATTGGGAAATAGATTCAGATACGGATGATGATGAATAAATCATTTCTTGGCTCTCATTCTTTTCTTATATTCAGCCATAGCCTTATAATCTTTTTCACCTGCTTCTGGTAAACCATCAAAGGTTTCGAATATCTCTTTTGGTTTGCTAATAACTTTCTTTTGTACAACTGACTCAACTTTAAATTGAGTTTTATCTTGGTCTGGGACAGGAGGTAATGCCTTCGGTTTTGATTGTTTCTTTCTAGCCATGTTATAAATAATATAATTATATTTTTTTATTATATATTTTTTTTAAAAATATATATAAATTCTTTTTTTTTTAAAAAAACTCATAAATATTTTTAATATTTGTGATTTATATAAATGAGTTTAGTTGTTTGCAGTAATAATAGTAATGATGTTGGTGAGTTCGATAGAGGTGCATTAGATCAAGCACCATTCCGTTTCAGAAATCATCTTGTTAATCCTATTGAATTACCTTCAAATTGTGAGGTTGCTGTACAATCTGTTAAAATAAATAAAAATGGTTTAATCCGTGTAAGTCCAACAGATAAGTTTTTCATATATTTTGGTAAACGAATTACTAGTTCAACTGATCCTGATTCCGAATCTACTGCTTCTTTTCCTATAATGGGACGAATATTACCACCTGGTTCAAATGAACCTACATATGTCAATATGACTCGTTTTACAGAATTACTCCAAGATGCCGTGTTATTAGCCATTCCACATCCAGATTTAGATAGAACCAATACAAAGGTTACTAAACTCTATGATGGTGGGGCTACTGCCACTAATTTCTCTGGATTTAAGTTCGAGTTTGCTTATCAAAATGGAGTTGGAAATGGTTTATATGATTCATCTTCTCCTGCTGAAATTGGTTATGCTACTGCTGATGATTGGAGAATATTAAATACACAAGTTAAACCAGGTGAAGCACCAGCCATGGATATTACTCTTGATTCAGGAAATCATGATAAAATGAAAATTGAGGCTGTTAATGATGCAGGTACTAATGGATTAAATGCCTGTTGGTTGAATAAACGACCTTTATCTCATATGAACGGAGTTTTTGAGGTTGATGTTAGTGAGTTAAAAGAAAGTGGAACAGAAAAATTAAATGGTGGTTTTGCTATTGGTTTAGTCAGAGGAACTAGTTCAAAAACAGGACAAATGGTTACTTTTGATGGACGAGGGGGTGATTTAACAAATAGTCGTCATTTTTATGATTTTGTTATTTATTCTGAACAAATTGCAGGATCAGGTGATTTCTTTTTGAGGGTAGGACATTCTGTTTACAATACGGATGAAGCCACACGAAAAGCAGGTAAACCATTTGTATTAAATGAAATTGTATATTATGATGATGGTGATGGTTCTTCTTTTGCTACTAATACACCATGGAAAGCAGGTGATCTAGTTCAAAGTGGAACAAATGGTTATAATTTATCTAGAAATTTTGGTAAAATTGATAAATTCATTTTTAAATTAGATAATGAACAAATAAAAATAGAAGCCCAATCTGTTAGTGGAACTTCTCTTGGAGGTAATTGGGATAATAATCCCAAAAGAATAACATCCTTTAATGCTGTCTCTGGTCATATGAAAAATAAAAATATTCCTAAACCTGTTGGTACATCTTGTTGGAACTTATTTCCTAAAATTATGATAAGAAAATCAGGAAGATCAGTTACGGTTGATAAATATGATGGTAGAGAAATGTCAATAAATGGTGTTGAATTAGAAGCAGATAATCCTGATGGTTCTTGGTTTGTTAGAATGATGAGTGATGAAGCAACTGGGAGATTGGCTATGGCTTTCGATAGTCGTGATATTTATCGTCTAGGTGATAATCCAACAGCAACTCCAACTTATACTCAACTTTCTACTACTAATGCAACTGATCCAGCAGGAGTTTTGAACGATTATAGATTTATATTATTATTGGGTTCAGGTGAACCTTTTTATAGATATACAGGTTCAGCCAATCTTCAATCCAGATTAGGTTTCCAGGGTAAAGGTATTATTGGAAATGGTAGTTCATCTGATTCTCAAACACAGGATCACTCATCGCCAGATGCTCCTGATTTAATGGATTATTCATCTGCTTTTGTTAGATTAGATAATTTCACACAAAAATCATATAATTCTGGAACTGGTAGACCATCTAAAATATTATATCAAGTCCCAAGGTTTGATACAAGTAACCGTGAGTTTGGTAATGCTTTATATTATGAACCACAAGAAAGAACCTATATTAAACTTCATAATTCTGAACCATTAAAATTAAACGAATTACATTTATCCATATGTGATAATTTAGAAAGGTTGTGTGATCAAGGTATAACTGGGAAAACTGTTGTATGCCTCCATTTTAGACAATCATCAACACCTTTATTTAAATCTATGAATTAGATTTATTCTTTTTTTTATTTTATACTTTTTATTGAAATAATAGAAAATTAAAGAAAATATTTCTATTAAATTTATTTTATTTGTATTATTATAAATGGATTTTTTGCCCCAAGTTATAGGAGGTTCTGAAAGTGAAGAAGAACATGAAGAAGCTGTAAAATTAGCAAAGGACGATTTAAACGAAGAAGATGTTTTCGATAATAAGCCAGTTGAAAAATTACAAATGAAAGTTGTAAAAGAAGAACCACAACCTGAACCTGAACCTGTTCAAGAAGTTATTCATGAAGTTATTGAAAAACCCAAGGAAAAGAAACCCAGGAAGAAACGAGTATTAACAGAAGCACAAAAACAAAAACTAGCAGAAGCAAGGGTAAAAGCACTAGAAGTGAGACGAGCAAATGCAAGAAAGAAACAAGAAATTAAAGATTTAAAAAAACAAAAACAAGATCAAGAATTAAATAAATTAAGAAATGATGTTAAACCTATTGAAAAGAAACCTGAACCCAAACCACACCAAAATATTATAATTAAAGAAAAAGAAAGTGATTCTAAAAAATATTATTCTCCAATAAATGCTAATGGTACAAAAGAAAAGAAAGTCATGTTCACCCAAGATGATGTCGATATGATTACTTTTAAGGCTATATCTAATTATGACGAAATAAGAAAACAACGGAAAAAAGAGAAACAAAAGAGAAAAGAGGAAGAAAATATCAAAGAAAGAGAAAGGCAGAAATTATTAAGAATTGTTAATCCAAGCACTAAACAATACGATGCTTCAACAGACCCTTTTGCTAATTGTTATTAAATATTTGTATAAAGTGGAATAATTCAAGATTAAAAACCGTCAAGGATAAAAGTGTGAAAAAGTTCAACAAAATGTTTCCTTCTGCTTCAATATTTTTCAACATTTATCCTTGACGGAAATAAATCTAATATTATGTTTTATTTTTTTGAAATAATAATAAAAATATATTCAATAATATATAATGGAAGCAAAACCACTTAAAATATATAAAGTGAAAGATTTAGAAGACAAAGCCAAATATCCACCTATCAATCCTATTCTTCCTCAACCTCCTTTTTTATTAATTGGATATGGTTCAGTTAGAAGTGGGAAAACAAATTCATTAATTAATATGATGAGAAGAAAAGATATGTATGGGACTGATTACTGGGATCAAGTTTTAGTCATATCCAACACAGCAAAGAATGATCCAAAAATGTATAAGTTCATGGGTGAAGCATTTCAATTAGAAGACCATTATGAAAATAGAATGATAGATGATTTAGTAAACAGTCAAAAGAAATATGATAGAGAAGATATGCCCACTCAATTATTAATTCTAGATGATATTATATCAAGGGATTTTAAGAAATCATCCAGTAATGCTATTAACTCATTAGCAACTCGTTTCCGTCATTATGAATTATCAATTATGATATTTGTACAATCGGCTCGTGCTGTTAGTAATATGATAAGATCTAATGCAACGGATATATTAATTTATCGTCAACAGTCAAATCTTGAATGGGATAAATTAAAAGAAGAATATTCTGATTTAGCACCAAAGAACTTTGAAAAATATTATGCTATATCACAGATGGAAAGATATAATTTTCTTTATATCGATGCTCAACAGAATCCGGCACATTTTTATTCAGGATTTTCTGAATTGCTAGGAATAGGTGATAAAATGGTTTACAAAGGTGAAATGCCCAAAGAAGATAGTGATGAAGAATTATTTGAATAAAAAAAATATTATATATTATAAATGGAAGAGATTGTTAATAATTATCATGAGAAATATCCTAATTATTCTAAATTATTAATTAATAATAATTGTATAGAGGGAATATGGGTTATGGGAAACAACTATACAACAAAAACAAATTTATATGGAGCATACCCTTATGGATATTTAGATAGAATATATAGTATGTTTCCATTAATACCAAATAAATCACTTCATTTATTTAGTGGTTCTTTACCAGATAGTAAAGATTATGATAAAGTCGATTATAATACAGGAATAGATGCTGAATGGATGAGTGAAATATTACCCCATGATTTTTATGAAAGAATATATGCAGACCCACCATATTCTGTTGAGGATTGTGATAGATATGGTTGTTGTATGGTTAAAAGAAATGTTGTATTTAAAGAATGTTTTAAAGTAATGAAACAGGGTGGATATTTAATATGGTTAGATCAAGTATTACCTAATTATAAAAAAATAGAATGGGATATTGTAGGCAGAATCGGTATGGTAAAATCTACAAATCATAGATTTAGAGTAATTACAATCTTTAAAAAGAAATAGAATAATATTTTTTTTTAATTATGATTTTTTTAATATTATATTTATATATAATAAATATGAGTTATTTTGATGGTTCACAAGTAGGAATAAATCAAGCAAATGCAATTGAATCCCAAGATGCTGGTGTTAATCAAGCCATATCTCAATTGAATAATGCTAGAATGACATCATATAGAAATGAAGTTGGTTTGGAAAAAAGAGAACAGGTTGCTGAATCGGCTGAACAAGGCAGAGAAGAAGATAGACAAGATAAAGCAGAAGAACAACAGAGTTTAGCACAATTGGCTGGATTTAGTGAAAAAATACCTGAAAAATATAAAGAGTTTCAATCTTATATCAAAGAGGGTGGGAATCTACAAGATCTAGCATCTTATCGTGCCGTGAAAGGTATTGGTGGGACTGCTCAAAAAATAGGTGAAGCAGGTGTAAATACTTTTCAACAAATAAAAAGTGGAGTTGTTGGTGAAACACCAGTAAGACCAAGTGTAGATGGAATACAAGTATCTGGAACTGAAATGACTGGTGACATGTCACAAGTACCAAGACCACAACAGCAAAATATTAATCAATCTAATCAACCAGAAGAAGAAGAACAACCTCAACATAATCAAACAGGTTCAGATGAAGCCGAACAAACCAATAATCAATCAAGTAATTCTGGGGAACAAGTGGGTGAAGAAGCAGAAGAAGTTGGTGAAGAAGCAGGTAAAGAAGCATCAACAGTAGGAAAGATTGGAACACGATTAGCAAAAGTTGGTGGTTCTCTAATGAGTGGTGCTATGCTAGGTGATGATGTATATAATCAAGTTAAAAGTAAATCTGTTTTTTATGGTGTAAATACAGGGGACAAGGTGGGAAATTTTATGAACGAATTAGGCACAGGGGCAGATTTACTGGGGGTTGCTTCTGGCGATCCGTTACTGGCTGTTGCTGGTGTGGGTCTTGGTGCTGTGGGAAGTTTAGTATCAGACATATCTGAATTATTCGGACATCATGATAAAAAACCAGCACCAGCACCAGCACCAGCACCTCCTCCACCTCCTAAACCGGTTGCACAAGTAGGGGCAATCAATCTAGCAGGGACAGGAGGAACTGTTCAAGGCACATCATCAACTTTATCAAATGTTCGAGCAGGAGGAATGTAAAATATAATATAATATAATATAATGGATGAAGTAGATAAATTAATATTATTATTAATGTTATTATATATTTTTGGATGGTTTGGATTATATAAGTTAATTTTTTTATTTGTATAATATATAATGATTAAAGTATTAGAATTATTCTCTGGAACTAGATCAATTGGAAAATGCTGTGATGCTCTTGGTTGGGAATCAGTTTCTGTTGATATGATATTACCAGCAGACCATCAAGTTGATATTATGGATTTTGATTATAAACAATATCCAAAAGATTATTTTGATATTGTTTGGGCTTCACCTCCTTGTACTAATTATTCACAGTTAAAAAAATGTTGGTATGATCGTAAATTAAAAGATGGAACAATATATTGTAAAGAATTAAATGATAAAGACCAAGATGAAGCAGATAAACTTGTTTTAAAAACTTTGGAAATAATCAAGTATTTTAATCCTCATGTTTGGTTTTTGGAAAATCCACAAACAGGTAATTTAAAAAATAGAGATATAATGAAAGACATACCTTTTTATGATGTTGATTATTGTATGTATAGTAACTGGGGATATAGGAAACGAACTCGTATCTGGACTAATAAAGAAGATTGGAATAATCTACTATGTGATGGAAGTGGTTCTTGTGGGAATATGATAGGAAATACAAAACATAAATCTTCTGCTGATGGTGGATATGATAAAAGAAAAAAAAAAGTAAAAGGACAAATAAATGCTGGAACAACTCAACAAGAGAGATATAGAGTCCCTGAAGATTTAATATATTCGTTATTTCTAGATTAATTTTTTTATTGTTTTTTTTT
>CEUX01014713.1_pt1 | contig 24966 bp, 39 predicted proteins | sample 531361 | NCBI WGS metagenome assembly CEUX01 (sample SAMEA2622736, study PRJEB7988) | marine metagenome | isolation source: saline water (ENVO:00002010), including
CTGTTAATCCCCACTTGTGAGCAAGGTAGCCTTCAATTTTTGTACGTTCATCTACAGTTCCTGTGGCATGTTCAACAATAATAAGCTCAGCTAAAGAACCAGACATGCTTCTATCAGCATTGGGTCTGTTTCCTACATAAAGAACACCTGTATTATCGACATCTCCAGTCAGTGCAGTGCTACTCGGAGTACCATCATCAGCACCATTTTTATAGAAATCAATAGTATCATCGGAAAGACTACCGTTTACTGAATGGATATATCCAGTACCATCAGATATAGTACCATCATCCCCTTGTGCTACTATATTTGCTGATCCGACCCTTCTAGTATGTAGCATTTTCCTTGTAGTGCCTCCCCTACCACTTGTATGTTTTCTATTCCAGTCCCATATCGGAAAGTTAGCCCCGTCTTCTTTTTTATAAAGGAACCAGAATTGAGTGTGACTTGCAGTACCAAGTGCTGGTTTCCATACCATATAGAACGATATGTCATTGGTATCAAAATCCATAGCATCTACATCAGGACTAGTAAAGTGGTCATCGGCTCCAGTAAGAACAGCAGTTCCTTTATTGTTTAGACCATCAGCATCCCATGCAATCGTATTAACAGCAGTAAGAGTCAGACCATTAGGACCAGAATCCGACACAGTGGTAATAGAATCCCCATCCGATAAGGTAAGACTAAGCTCATCGAACTTCCACCATGCCATAAGATTGGTGGATTTGTTTGTTAGATCATCCAAACTCCATAGAGGAGCTCGATCCTTACGCCAAGATAACTCAGTATCGGATGGAACACTAATTCCCCTAGTTTCAAATAGTTCTCTACGATATGCTAAAATATATTCCTTAGTATTAGACGAAACCAAAGTATCTTGATTCACTCTAAAACAATAGTTGTTTCCACTACCCACTATATCACAAGAAAGCAATGGATCATCTAAGCATAGTAGCGGAGTAATAAGATTATGATCTATTGTCATCCCATCATCCCCATTTCTTCCATAGCAGGACCTATATTCTGACCACCGGTTTCAGCAATATCTTGTTGAGCAGCCATAGCTGCTGTGTCAATAGCAGCGGCTCCTGCCTGCTGCTGTAACTGCTGTTCATTAGCCATCTGACCCTGAACTGCTGCCATCTCAAGCTGCTCTTGCTTAGCTTCTTCTTCACTCTTAACCCAGTTTGCTGGATCAAATCCAAGTGAAGTTATTAAAGCACGGCCATATTCTTCCCACTTAAATAAAGCCATTGCTTCCGGTGGAAGGTTGCGTACCATTTCCCCCATCTGCATAAGCTTGGTTAAGTCACTGTCTCGACTAAGAGCAAGAAGTCCCGTAACAATTTCAATTGAAAGAAGGCCACCCTCACTAAACGCACCCTCAAGTTTGGAGTCTAACTCTCCTTCATCTAACATAAGAAGAACGGTTCGTTTAACAATAGGAGTCATAAGCTGGCGAGCTATTGCTGAGAATGCTCCGCCTAACACCTGCTCCAATTCCTTACCAATAGTTCTAATAGCAGTAGCCGTAACACGATCTCCCGTAGGCATGGTTGCGGAATCCATCAAAAACGATGAGCCAATCTCTCTCCGCATCATTTCGATAGCAGCCTGAGCAGATTGAATTTGGTTATTCATTTGTCCTGAAGGAGTAATTGTAAAGACATCGTTAGCCCTAGCCGGAACAAAGCTACCGTTGTGTGCTAATGCTACGTCATCGATTTCAGTTAGACCAGCAGGATCGATACCAATCCAGAATGCTGAGCCTGCTGCCATTCCCTCCATGCCAGCTTCGGTATAGGATTCTAGTGCTTGTATATCGCCAAGGATATCTTCGCAATGGGATCTACCGTAGTTTTCTCCAGCAACGGAAGACCATCTCAGGGGAATATAGGGACTTACTTCATAAGTACCGGTCGCAACAACATTACCATCTTCATCTTCCTTAACTACTTCCCACTCTGTCTCCCCTTCTTCCTTGGTCATGCGACAATAGATTGTATCATAACCTTTTCGGGATCGATCATCAATAGAAGTAGTATAATACGAGTAAGCATCTTCATCATTCCCCTTGGAAGTATATTCTAAATGAATCAGTTCCTGAACATCACCACCTACAGTACGACGTACAACGTACTGATCTAGCCGCAACACCCGAAAATTAAGATTATCCTCCTGAATAAGAAGACAATCTCCCACCACAATTAAGTGCTGTAATGCTGTAAATAAAGTTTCTCTAAGATTCTTAGAAGATAGTTTGTTATAAACCTGATTCGAAATGTTTTCCAAGAACTCATTGGTTTCCTGATCTGCTTGCACACCGTTCTTTAATTCAAACCTAAAGAAGGGGGCATCGTTAAGGGGAAGGAGTGCAGAAAGAATTCTACTAGCCATGGATGTTACACCTCTAGAAGCTACTGAAGAAAACGGAGTATACAATGCCATCTCTTCGTTCCAACCTTCGGGGGGAAGTAAAGATGGAATGGTTAACTCTGAACATTTTCTAGCACGATCTACCTTTGACTGCCTAAGGCTATCTAAAGTTCTGTATCGCTCAGCAATTGTCTTTTCAGCCATAGCCATAGTTCTTCCCCTTATTCAGGTTGAGCGAATTCATCGCCTTCGTCATAATTGTTAACCTCACCACCGAGACCTGTCATCATAGCATCCCAAAAGCTAAGTGTTAGACCTTCGTCAGTCTCAGCCTGCTCAGCATAAGCAATCTCTTCGCTCTCATCTGATAAGATTTGTTGATGTTCTCTTAATTGACGAGCAGCTTCCATCTCGATCTTCTGCTGCTGCACCATCATCCGTTCCTCAAAAGCAATACGAAGTCTTTCTCTTTCGTCCATAGCAGCAAGACGCATACGTTCTTCCGCCCTTTGATAGTCTCTTTCTTCTTCGCGCATGCGTTGATCTTGAGCTCTTAATCTCATTTGATCCTGCATACTCATTCCGCCACCACCACCTGATGATCCCATAACAGTCTCCTTTCTCAGCTAGGTCTAGCTAACCGAGGATTAAATCCACCAATTGAAAGGCCACCACCACCTGATGATCTCCTAGCATAACTCCTTGCTACCATAGATCGGGGATCTGTTTCCCCACCAGCAGCATCCATAGCACCTACTGATAAAGAGGCAGCTTGGCCCTTACCACCCATGCGAGCTACGCGAGCATTGATAGCCGCCTGTCTCTTTGCCGCCGCCTTTTGGCGAGCTTCTTCTGCTCGTAGTTGAGCTAAGAAAGCTTCTTCCTGTGCAGCAAGATCCTCTTCAAGTTGTTTTTCTCTTCTAACTTGAGAATCTGATTTGTAAGGATCCCCCTTACCTGTACCGTAGCCAGCGCCAGCACCTGTGGTCGATCCATAAAAAGATCTAGTTGTATTAAGCTGCTGAAAGAAGTCCTCGAATTCTTTCTTTTTCTGGCTCTCACTTAAACTACTCCATGTATCCTGTAGACGTTCACCATGTTGCCAAGCACCTTGTCTTTGATATGGGGAAAGGTATCTAAATATATTACCTTCTCCAAGGTTCATAGGATTTTGTTGTTTCTGCCAATCGGGGCGATGCAATTGACCTGCCGTTGCTGCAATTTGTCGTCTATTTCGTACAGTTTCTCCATAAAGAGCACCATATGATTTCATCTTATCTTCATATGCTTTTGTTCCTTCAGGATCATTTACGTACCTTATCATCCACTGATGAGTATTTCTTTCCTCTAAATAATCCGTGTACTCTTTTATTTTTCGCTCTTCTATTTCTCTGTTTGCTTTGTAGTTAGTCATATAGATATTAAATCTATCATAATCCTGCTGAGTGGGAGCAACAAAATCAAAACTAGCCGGGGTACTCCCGCCTGTACGTCCCCAATATGTCTGCCCTTGGTAGCCTGAATAAAATTCTGGCATTCCAGTTTCTGGATTAATAGAGTTGGCCTCATGTCCTACAGTATACTGATCTATAGAGACCTGATTGTCTGCGAAAAGATCTTCTAAAGTTTCGAGAACTTCTAAATTGTTAGCAAGTTCTAATGGAATAACAATTTCACCGGGGGTAAGATGGCCTACAATTGCATCGCCCTGTCTGCCCTCATCAGCAAGAGCATCTCCCATATCTTCCATAGGAGCTTCCCCTTCAGGAGGTAGCATATCCATGGGCGGCATTCCTCCACCCATAGCGGGATCCATAGGTGGCATTCCTCCACCCATGGCAGGATCCATGGGAGGCATACCGCCCCCCATAGCTGGATCCATGGGCATTCCTTGTGGCATCATCATAGGCATATCTTTACCCCTTTATCTGTCCTTCATAAATTAATCTAAGTTTGCTAACAACCTCACGCTGTCCATCTCTGCGTGCAGCCTCTCTAGTAAACTGTTCACTCGTCATCTCCCCCTGATAATCCATCAGGGGATACAGACTTTCGAGTCTTCTTACTAGTTCCTCTTCCACTTTGGGCCATTTCTGCATAAAGATTCTCCAGTCTTTCCAGTCGGTCATTAAGCTCACCAAACATTTGTAGCATCTCATTCTTGGTAATTTCCGATCCAAGTTGTGCTTTAACTCTCATCATTTCTATTCTATTCATTGGATTCCTCCGTTAAATCTACGAGCTCACACGACCCACCACTGCATGCAAGCGTTGGGGTAGATACCGTGTTGTTTTCGCTTTCATATTCAACAAGTCTACCCCAGTCTAAGCTAGTCGGCATAGCTATTGAAAGTAAATTATAATCTCTTGCGTTGATTTCCTCAAAGGGAGCCTGATCATAACAATGATCCTGCTTAGGTAGGAAAGATATGCCGGAAACTATGTCCCAGTTTTCCCAAACCCACTGACCAACAGCAAGGAAGTCAGCATCAGAGTATGAAATAGTTACTGACGGTTTATGATCGCACCAATGCAATTGGTATTCCTTCCATAATTCAAGGTGATCCTCAGCACAGAGATCTTTCTGTGTGAATGTACCTGAGGGAGCCTTCATTGGAAAAGAAAATACCATTGTTGACTCAGGCCTCATCATACACGGCTCATGAGGAAACCCATTGTCTACCATAAATTGACAAATAGGATCCTTTGTATCAACACGAACTCGTCTGATATAGTAATCAGAGAATCTTGGATGAATACCTGAAGAAGTATTAGCAACACATGAAGTAGTACCGCTTGGTTTGCAGCAAGTAATACTCTTGCTGGGATTAATCCCCAATAACTTAGACCAATGCAAGTTAGTTTGAACCGCAACATTCTTCAGCTCATCTAAAGTAAACCTAAGCTTACCCATTCCTTGGCGGCCAGACATGAGAAGGTTATCAAAGATACCTGTGAATGATACACCAAGCAGTCTTTCTTCTTCACAGTTTTCCTTCCACTCGTCTTCAAGGTAAGTGAAGTTAGTAAATTTAGATTGAATAGTACCTAAGATTGTAGCCATTTCTACCTTTTTGGATAAGGATTCAAGAGTATCATCAGGCCTAATAACAACCTCACTAAGGTTGCAGAACTGCTTGGGCCTAAGGATAATCTCACTACACGGATTAGTACCGAAGTTAATATCCTCGGTCTTACGTCCAGCCTTGGCGGCAAGGTTAGCCATAGCTTCCCTGTTGCAGATACCTCGTTCGCCTGAATGAGAATCATACAGACTTGACCACTCTTGCATAAACGTACCAAGAGTAGGGCGTGAGTCGTAAACAGCGGAGTTGTTCGCTAAGCTCCGATGTCCTGAGGTTTCCCACCACGGTCCTGACTTAGCCATAGCCATCTCCCGGTCATACAGATCCGAAAGGCTAATGAGGGCTGACCTACGGACAGCACCAGCAATGACAACTTCACCAGTCAGGCAGACAATATCATGTACTTCAAGCGATGTCAGCTTACGACCAGTAGCCTTTGTAAATGTATTCACTATGTAACGGAAGAGCCTTTCTAATGGAGCCGGTCCCGACGAGCGACCTCCGAAAGTCTTGAGCCTTGCGCCAGCGGGCCGAATGTGCGAAGTATCCCATGTCGGGTGGACACCATCATATAACGATTCCATAAGCTGGCGATAAGCGTTAGCCCAGCCAACTCTTGAATCCTCGACCACAATATACTTATCTTCTACTCGTTCAATTTTATCAGGAACAGTAGGAAGCTTCTCTACTTCCTTCTGCTCACATGAGAACCCTACACCTGTACCACAGCACAGGATATAGAGAACATCGCTGAAAGCATTAATATTATCAATTGCAAGATAAGAGCAATTGTACGTACACACATCATCGACATCTGCTGCGGGACCTGCGGTCATTAAAGCTCGCATACTAGGGAAGATCTCAAGATTCTCTACAGAATCTCGGACATCCAATACTCTATTAAACACATTAGGCTCCGCCTTAATCTCTGGAAATCTTTTGAAGATGTAATCGAAGTATCGATTGACACATTCGTCCCAAGTTTCCCTTCTTTGCTCGTCATCGAGCCACCTACAATATCGACTGGTTACGATAAATTGCTGAAAGTTATCCATACAATCGCTCCTATCCTTCTCTTATCAGCCCACTTTTAAAAAGGGGTCAAGGTTAAATAGATTAAATACTTTGTTTTCAAAGTCATACTCCCGATAGTGAAGGATCCTTATGCACCTAGCCATAGCAACTGCATAATCTACCGGATCCATATTGATTTCCCTACCTTCGGGACGTTCCTCTTCCTTATATCTTTCTATAATCTTATGCTCCCAATCCTTTGGGTCGAGCTCATCCAAAAACTTCTCAGCTTTCTTGGGACCCACTCTCCAAAGGCCCGGCAGCCCATCAATCCTATCCCCTGTCATCCATTGGATACAGAAGAATCGATGGGCTTCCTTCTTGGTAATATACTGCACCTCTTTATCTTTATCAGGATTCCAATGCCAGCCCGGAACCCCTCTTAAATCCTTGTCAACAGTAACAGCAATTGCCCTATTGGAAGAAGCCGCAATACCAAGGAGATCATCGGCTTCCAATCTCTCCTCCATTACTGGATTAGAAATATCTACCGCGATCTCCTTGGCAATACCTAAGCATTCTGGATGAGGAAGGGAATCTCTGTTGGCCTTATATTTAGACCAATGATCTCTTCTGTAGTTATTCTGTCTACTATCAGAGAACGCTACCTCTACCTCATGAATACCTTTTGGTGTCCACTTACGGATATCATCCTTTAGCCTATCCTCTAAAGAATCAATACCCTCAGTATCTGCCCAGTAAGCAGCACGATATAGAATGATGTCGCCATCAAGTATAGCTTTCTGGGGCTTCAGGCTCATCATCATCCTCCTGCATCTTGCTTATCTCATCTGCTAATCCTTTTAAGAACTCTGCTACCACATCTTCAGGATCAACAGGACCTCCGAATTCTTTAGCCGTGCAGATAGCACAGTCGCACTCCTCACTATCTGACGGCTTCTTAGGGTTTTCAATGCCACACCATTTAGGAATCCAATGACTCAGACTATCTAATAGTTCTTCCTTAGTCCCGTCATTAGTAACGTAGTATTGGAAGACCTCCTCGAAATTCTTTTCGTTTGCTTCGACGCTGTTAGCCAAAGCTTCAGATTCGTGAGATCTCCAGTCGGCATCTGAATCAATAAGAGTTCGTCTGCCTGAAGATAAAAAGATCTGCGTAGCATTTAGTTCCCTACCAAACGCAACCTCATTCATAAAACGAACATCATCAATGATAATGATACGCTCCCAATGTTTCTTGTCTTCCTCAATAGCCCTCGCTTCCAAGTAACGGTGCTCATTGATCTTACTTCTAAGAACATTTATCCAATAATCCCTTTCTTCATTCCGCTTACGAACTCCGTACTCTTGACAGAACTCACGATATTCCTTGGGATTATCTTCCTTGGTAAGATTCCGCTCAAGTGCAGCATCTTTAATTCCATCAGCAAGAGAAAGAAGAACAGGAATCTGTCCCTGTTCAAATGCATAGTTAGCAATCTCTTGTGCCAACCAAGTCTTTCCAACTCTCGCCTTTCCACTCAACATAATTATTTGCATTCCGTAGCTCCTTTAATAATGTATCAGGTGCAACGTGTATTTTAACATGATACCCCAATGAACGCAAGAGGTTACTTGTAAAAGCTCCGCAACTTTGTGGATTCCACCACCTAAGTTTAAGTGCTTCCCATAAAACTAACTTCCAAGGAGTAATCTTACACTCCTCCTTAGCCAAATCTGCACACTCATCAAACGTCAGGTCAGTTTTCCCAATATGTATTGTAGTAAATGGAGGATATCTTTTCAAATATCTTTCAGCCCACGTTAGCCTACATCCTATATCAGGTCCTGTGTTGTAATAAATTAAAGATTTGTTCATTAGTTTAAGCATAACTCCACAATGGTTAACAGGATTCTTTCTCATCTTCGAAGTTGTCCTATGATACCAATGTCTCTTTAGTTCATGAAATAAAACATAGACCTCAATCATTGGTAGAATATACTAATGCCTAATGCAACAGCAATAGCATGTTCCATTCTTGCACCGGAGCTATTCTCCCAACCCCTAAGCATATACATGCTATCACATTCATCGAAGATCTTCTCCGCATCACGCCAAAGGGCCTGCCTTAGTTCTAGCTTGGTCATGTTGTTTGCCGGATCAACTCCACACTCTCTGTCAATCCTAGCTGGGTTAACAGGTTTGTAAATCTTTTGCTTGCTAAGATAATCCTCAGCCTTATCAAACTCATCATGATTATTGTTTTCATAACCACGCATAGGTCCAGCAATATAAATTGTCAACTGTTTTGTAGTTTCCATAGGATCCTCCTTAGTGGCAGTCCCACCAGTTATCACCAATCTTATACTCACCATCCATAGAAATCAGACAACCTAGCCGTTCGCCAGCTTCTTTAATAGAATCAACACCAAGCTTACCAATTTCCTCAGCAATCTCAGGTTCACATTCTAGTTGCCATTCATCATGAACAGTAGCCATAAACAAAGCTCTATCTTTGTATTGCTTTACAATCTTATCTGCAAAGATACATTGAGCAAGCTTCATAACAATAGCACCATCACCTTGAAGTTGTACATTCAGTGATGAGTGTTCGCTCCTACACGGAGCCTCTCTGCCATCAAGAAGAGTAACTGTTTTCTTCTTCAGGCTTTGGAATTTACAGGATTCAATAAGCTTCCTAAGTGCTGGCAAGTTACTCAAGAACTTTTCTTTAAGTTCCTTTCCAGCCCTTGAATCCTTTCCAATAATCTTTCCCACCTTGGCATCACCAGCACCATAGATAAAGCCATAGAAGAATGTTTTCACATCTGCCCTACTATCAATGCCAGTTGCTTCCATGTTTGTTTGGTGGATATCCCCTTCTACTACAACTTTACCATACTCCCCACTGTCCCAAGGATACATACGATTGGCAAGCATGCGAGCTTCAAGACCTGATGCGTCAATACCAACTTGCTTCCATCCTTTCTTGGGGACAAACAACTCCCGAACTCTGCGATCAGAAGTCACCTGTTGTAGGTTAGGTTGGCTGCTTGTCATACGTCCGGTAACAGTACCTTGTGGATTAACTCCGCTATGGATACGACCATCCCTACTGTGGAGAGCACGGGTAATCCAATCCTTAAGAAAGCTCATGGTCTTAATGATATCAAAGTACTTGGTTAACTCCTTGGCCTCAGGGTATTCAAGGTTCTTTACTACATCAGCATCAACCTTAGGATTTCCCTTATCTGTCAAAGGATATTTCCATCCATACTTATCACTAAGACGCTCAGCAATCTGTTGTCTAGATGAGGGATTGAAAACCGTTACCTTATCTTTCAACCGCTTGCCTGTCTTCTCGGAATATCTTTCCTCTACAATATCAGGAAAGACAGTACGCATATCATCTTCAATCTGTGCCTTCTCATAAAGAAGTTCCTGCTCAAGATCAATAGCCCTATCGACATCGAAACCAAAACCGTTGCACATTTGATTAGAAATAATTTCAGATACCATATGCTCAAGCTTAACAATCTTAGCGTGATGTTTAACAAAAGGCTGTTGCTTGTGGAAAATCTTAGCAGCAATCTGAGTATCCTTAATGCAATAGGTTAGCATTTCTTCGGAATACATATCCCAACCACCGTCATAATCAATCTTAGAAAACCCTAAGTAATCACCCCAACACCTTAGGCTATTACCTCCCAAGGGGTGGGATCTTTTGTCCGGGTACATAAGACGAGAAACAACAAGGGTATCATAAACGGGAGTGCTAACATCACCGTAAAGGCGAGTAATAACAGGCATATCATAGAAGATAATATTATGCCCGATAATAAGATCAGCCCCACGCATAACCTCAACAGCCCCGTCAATGTTATCAGGACCAAATGACAACTCTTCCCCAGTATCCACATCCACAATTGCGATACACCAAATAGTATTCGCTTCATTAATTACTTCACCCTTTCTATCCAACGCCAATTCGTTGAGTCCATTAGCTTCAATATCAATAGCGATCCGGTTCATGAGGATCTCCTTATTTGTAATACCGCCACCTACCTCTACTAACTTCGGTACGTGGAATTCCTAGTTCACTTCCTGTATATACTTTAGTGGTATAAATCAGACCGTTGGGTCTGACAACCTGAGTTACCATCCAATCACCATCAGTATACTCGATCTCTAGTTTATCTAGAGACCGAGCAACACTGATGTTTCTTGCCTGAGTAACCCCATCCTTAATAATATTTATAGCATGGGAGCCATCCTCAAGAAGAGTAATATCTTCCACCCAAGATTCTTGGCTGGGAGTTTGATCCTCCGCAAAAGAAAGAAGCTCCATGGCTGGTTGAATTTCTTCAGACATAATCATCTCCTAGTCCGTAGGATCAATAACAACTGCACCACCATCGTCAAGTGCAAAGTCTATCTCACGGGTTCTTCCTGTTTCATGATCATAGAACAGGCACGCTGCAACCCCAGCCCTACCAGTCAGACGGTTCTTTAGAACACGTACTGTTGTGGTATTAGACATCTTTGGATCAGGGTTCTGTCGATCCCGTTCCAAAGCGAGGACAACATTAGGTACACTAGACAGGGAACCTGACCCACGCAAATCTTGTAGGGTAATACGGTCACCTTCTTCGTATGCCTTGTTTGTCTTCTTAAGTTGAGAGACAACATCAATACGAACACCAGTACGAGAGACAAGACTACGAAGTTCTTTCATAATATTGTCAATGACCAGACGTTCTGATTCGCCCCCAGCAAAGTCACCTGAATTACCAAGCAGACCTGCCGCAGCGGCTGTAATATGATCTAACACAATAACATCTACATCAAGAGAAACAGCCATGAACTCCATACGTGCAACAAGATTACTCAATGCGTTATGACCGAGGTGGTCGTAGATATAGAGATTAGTTTCACTCAGCTTCCGCCTTGCTTCAGCATACTCTTCATCAGTAAACTCATTGATAATATCTACAGCTGGGGTAAGACTCCCCATCTTAGCACGAAGTTCATTCATGATTCTCATGGCTTTCTGTGCTCGAACAGGTTTGTTAATCAGTAGTGAGATCATATCATCCATAGTTTCCTGAGGCGATTCCTCAAGCATAATAGCACCAACAGATCTACCTTCCACAAGATGAGAGACCATGAGTTCCCTCAGGATTGTGGACTTCCCAGAACCAGTACCAGAAGACCAGAGAGTAATCTCACCGCTTCGTTGACCAATAAGGAAGTCAGTCATCTTGTCGAAGGGGAAGGGATAAACTCTTGTGTCTACGATATCTGTATTCTCTACAATATTAGATACATGAAGGATCTCATCAGGGCTGTATCGTTGAGCCTGCCACATTGCAGTCAGGATATCACGACCCTTGCCTTGCATAAGACATTCATTAGCATCCTTGTAGGGAAGCGAAGCAATCTTAGCTCGACCCGGAGGGAGGATCTCAGCTACACTAACGGCAGCATCTTGACCCGGCTTGTCCATATCAAACATAAGAATGACTTCATCGAATGAAGATACCCATTCAAAGTTATCTTTGATTGCACGCACTGCACTTTGGGATCCATTAGGCAAACTAACAACAGGCCACCGGTTATCCTGAAGTTGGCTAACTGTCATGCAGTCATACTCACCCTCAGTAATCACCAGCTTCTTACCGCCAGCAGCCCAAAGGTTTTGACCCCACAGTGTCACGCCCTTGGTATCTCCTACCCAGATAAATTTCTTTTCTGGGCCACGAATATGCTGAGCCACCAACTTACCATCACGGTAGAAGTTAGCGATCTCAGCACGCTTACCATTAATCTCTGTTGTCTCATAGCCAAACTTCTTCACTGTCTCTTGCTTAATCATTCGATCAGTGATAGGCATATGAGAGCCTTGGTATGATTTAAACTCGGTTATCTGGACGGGTTTAGTTTTCATAGTTACGCCTCCTGTTGAACCCTTGTAATACCCACATGAAAAACAGTACTGATGACCGTCATCATAGATGGCAAGGTTGTCTTTAGATGTGTCCCGTCCAGCACTAGCACATGCTGGACACCGATCTCGATCTACGAGAACACTCTCCTGTTCGTACATTTAATACTCCTCACTTCTTCATGAAGGGCATCTTGGCGGCAACCCAAGTAAACATAGGCCGACCGATCCAAGCACCTGCGATAAACGCAATAACAACTCCGCAAATTTCTGTAGTTAAGTTAAACATCTTTGGTTCTCCTTATAAAGATACCATGTTTCTTTCCTCTAATAACATTCATAACTGTCCTCCAGCCCCATGCTAAACTGATAGCACCGGTTACAATAAGTACTGGAATGAACAGCCAGTCCGCATATAAAGCTATGAGGTAATTGACTGTGATCATAATAACACCGCCGATCACAGGTCTCCACCCCATAGTTCCCCTAGAAATTACTAACAGGACCATGCCTGCTAGTAAACACAATCCTCCGATTGCACTCAAGACTGAGAGATTATTCAAGCCATGGACATGTTCGATTGATACCGAGTCCGGTGCTATATAATCTGTATAGTCTTTCTTCTTGGGCAGTACACTACATCCGCCAAGGAATGTTAGCATGCCTGCCATACCTGCTTTATCTATCATCTTATTCCCCCTTAAAAGTTAAACATATTAATACCCTCAATGGGACTCGAACCCATACTCCCTAACGGGAAACAGATTTTAAGTCTGTCGCGTCTGCCAATTCCGCCACAAGGGCAAAGCACTCCGGGTAGGATTCGAACCTACGACCCACGGCTTAGAAGGCCGTTGCTCTGTCCCCTGAGCTACCGGAGTATAGGCCAGCCCGGATTCGAACCGGGGACCAAGCGATTATGAGCCGCTTGCTCTGACCGCTGAGCTACTGGCCTAAGGTTTGTATACCTAAAGTAAAGTAACCTTCTTCTCCTTTAGTTGCCCATTGTTTTGAAGCGTAGACTTCCCATACTTGTACATCATCTACCCACAGTCGTTTGTTCATCGAATCAAATATTGCTTTAATAAAATTATCTATATCTGCCTTCGGTCTATCGAGTTTAGTTTTCTTTGGTTGGGTAATATACAACTCTAAGTCTACTTTAACGGGTTCTTCTATTGGTTGGAAGTCAGGACCTAGAACTTCTTCAATGACATCAGCACATTCAGTTCTAAATCTCTTATAAGGACCGGCAAAGTAAGCCCCGTATTTAGTAACACGGGGCCTACTTGCGGCCACAGGGCTAATGGGAAATACCCACTCGCCTTCCATCATCAGAAGGGCATACCGTCATCGGAGTCAGCTTCTTTGACTTCGACGTTGCCGGTAAACCCATCAGTGGGAGCAAAGCCCCCACCTCTTGAACCACCTTCGTTCTTCTCAATGATCTGACAACCATTGAGGAAGAGCGATACCGACCCATCACGGGTCAGAAGGATCGGCTTGAGCTTAAGACGAACCTTGTCCCCACCAAAGGGGATAGCATTCGTCATCTCATTTGCCGAGTCAACGCAAGGAAAGGCGGGTGTGCCTTCCTTAACGTACAGCTTTGTCTTAGCCTTCAGAAGGGTAACACCTTCATCATCGGTACGAAGACCATTGATCTTCTTGCTGCCCGATTCGGCCATGACTTCCTCTAGCTTCTTCTGAAGCTCGTCGTTAACTACGACGGTGATGTTGTGGTTTGCTGCATCAGCACCGAACTTATCATCCGGGCGGTGCAGGTGTGACCAGCGTACATCGAGAGTTTCCGTTGTTATTTCATTCATCTGCGTCATCACTAGCATTCTCCTTTTCAATATAGTCTTCACCAGCAGAAATTACATTAACGATTGTTTGGTTGATATCGTTAGCGATGCCTGACAAAGCACCCGATACTTCACCTAGATATTTTAACACGGTTTCCGTCTTAATACCAGCAGGAAGTTCCAGTTCAGACGAAATTTCTTCATTCTTTTCTTCAACGCTCATGTTTTCCATAGCATTCTCCTTACATTAATTCCAAATAAGGATGACCATCGATCACCACGCCAGCAGAAAGGATAGGTTTCCTTAAGAATGCTGAACCATAGGCCATTCCTTTATGAGTTATATCAACACCACATCCTACATTCATACCAAAGATCTTATGAGTAGGCCCAGCCATCCAGTTAATACTGGCAACTGAATGAGTATGCCCACTGACTACACTACAACTCCGAGACTTGGCAGCATTGTAAGAGGGGTATTGATTATTTATACCAGTACCATGATAGTAGAAGATGTCATCAATCAAGAACGATTGCTTCCATTCCCATCTAGGAGTCTTATAGATCTCCTTGTATTCTCTAAGGTACATCGAGGGAATCCCACTGTCCGCAGCCAATCTATGGATACGTTCATCATGATTACCTATGCATACCTTTGCAACAGGGAAAGACTTCTTCCACATCTTTAGATCATCCATTGCCTTTTCGTATTCAAGGATAGCAGCATCCGATTCGGGGTGCTTCTTGTGAAACGAAATAGCATGGAGATCCACGATGTCTCCAATGAAGACAGTTTGTGTGGTCTTATACTTTTTCTTAACGGACTTACAGAAGTCCAAGTATTCTGGATGAACTGCGGGAAGGTGCAGGTCTCCGATAACTAACACGTTAGCCATTCTTATTTCCTTTATGTCTATTCGAGTAGTCTTGCTTCCATTGAATGGCAATAGGGGGAAGCTCTGCTCGAACGGCGGTATGGTTCTTATCCTTGTATGCAGTAACCATATTACCTTCATCATCTTTCACATGGATCCATACCTCTGTCCAAGAAGGAACAGCTGAGTGAAGATCCATGCCATGAACAGCGGCCATACGCTGCAACTTATTATACATACCATCCATAAGTTGGTCATGTCGTTTATAGACCCGACCTTTAGGTACAATCCGATTCATTTCATAGAAATCGGTAAGTACATTCATCTTCTTCGTCATCATAGAACTCCTCTTCGTTAGCCATGTCATATATAATAACATCCCAGTCATCAATTGTCAATACATTTCCCTCGAGAAAGTATCCATCACCTTCAATTTCTACGTAGTTATTCAAATTCATTCTCCATTTCTGTATCATCGTCCTCATAGGGACAGACTAATTCAAGAAAAAGTTTAGGAGTAACAGGCACTTCATTACTTACATACGACATTACTAAGTTACTAACAAAGATCTCCATCATCTTATCAGTACGGAAGTGATAGGTTAAGGTATTCTTTTTATCTTCCTTAGCTAATTGAGTAGCATAAGCTACACCCAGCTCCATGTCCCCTTCGTTTTCAATTAGAACTTTCATGACTCGAACTCAGCTTCGTAGAATTGTTTCATTTCTATAATCATCATCCTCGGAATCTTTGTTATGGCTGAAGTTTCTTCTGGTCCAATGGTATCACACATGGCAACATAGATTTCATCTTCATAGAGAACATATCCAATAGTCTTCATCAGAGGCGGAGCCTTTCTAATCTGAGCACATACTTCCTCAGCACTGACCCAGCTACTATCTCCATAGGTTTCAGCATCACGCCATGTAATTTCTCTACGATCAGGCGAAGAAATAATCTGACTCAAGAACTCCAGACAAGTCGAATGATCCCCGCAGTGGCACGTCGGGCAACTCGATTCCAAGTTGTTCTTGCACGTCGCTTCTGAATTCTTCCAACAAGTTTGATCTGTGCATTTCATAAAATTCCTCCTTAATAAGTTTTCTCATTGTCCCAACATTGGGTGCATGACATCCGAATGAATCGTGGATCATGCTAAAGCTATCAATACCTTCTAATATCATTCTATATATAGTACAAAACATATGGCTCGCATCTAAAGAGTGAATAAAGTTAGGTGGAATACCCTGCTCAGCAGACTTACGATCTACCTCATTACTGAATGAGGTGAAGGTAAGTTCCTTGTGGTTAAACAAGGAAGCAAGGCTACGTCTTTTCTTTACCTTATTATAGTAATGCACCACCTTAAATCCAGAAGGTACAGTGTAGGTTACACTTTGGTTTAAACTACTGACCACATTACAAATCTTTTTAAGGTATTCTTTCCCCTTGTTTGGTTCAGTGAGGGTGTTGTTCAATCCAGTTTGAATAGCTCTTGATAACTCTACGATACCAGCCCCTCTAGTTTCTAGGGGTAGCCAGTCAACGTGACCCTCTAACTTAATATACTTTTGGATACCATAGAATGTAAGGCCATACGCATCACACATTGTAGGACGCTTAGTAACCTTACGATCTATCTCATTATCCCAATGCTCTAGGAAAGTATTATACCAATCATTTTCTGGACTGGACTTACAAAGATCTGTTACTTGGTCCGCTACATATTGATAAAGATCCTGAGGGGTTTCAGCTGGTGCTACGTTAGTAAGCGATGCAATCGTAGTATCCCCCATGATTGCAGCCCAGTGCTGGCTACCGTTGCAAGCACCATCCATTTGAATTGGAATCTGTGTTAGGCCATCAGTTCTTGTAATATCTATGATGGCAGCCAGCCGCTGGAAAGATTTGTTTTTCTTAGTAGCGTCATCTACCCATTCTAAATTATTATAAGGGTCCTCAGAAATTTTTTGAATCATTTTCCAATTATCATCTACCCATTGAACTCTCTTGTCAAAGGAATACTTATCCTGATCAAACAGGTTTGCTAAGTGTACCTTCAACCAATACCGTCCTTCTTTTGTTTGTTCCATGGGATTAGCAAACATGATAAGACCTTTATCAAAGTCACTGCCTTGACAGGAAAGTAATTCACATGTGCTGTATGCCCTACCCCTAAAGTCTAAGGTATATGGCATATAAAAGAATCTATATTCTGACATTTGTTTAGCCAGAGCTAATCGTACAAGCATACGTCCCCTTGATTGTTCCTGCTTATACCATTTGCCCCATAGATCTTCACGATTCTGACACCAGATAGCTTGCTCTTCCTTAGTTCCTTTGTCCGGGTACTCAGAACTGTGCATGAATTCCTCGAAGTCATACATAGGTAGGTTGGCAAGAGTTGACCCACTCTTAAATAAAGTTTCCATTACCTTTAATACCGGGGCGTTGATTGCCCACTCGGTACGCATCATGCCATTGATGCCTTCGATAACTAAATCACTAGGCTCAGAAAACTTCTGGTCTCTCTGCTCATCAGGGTTAGCATAGTTAGATGAGTATCTTTGTACCATCTCTTTGCGTATCCATTGATTAAGATAACCACCACTCCGCTCTCTTTTATGTGGAACAGGTGGGCAAATCATTGGACGGTATAACATGGATACAGTTTGTAATATCCTGTGTCTCTTGTGTAACTCTACAAGAATCTTTGAATCAATCTCAACATATAACCGGCGGGAGTTCTTCCATCCCTTGCCTGATTTAACCACTGCTACTCTTGTGTGTATTATGTCAGACATCTCAGCTATTCGTATCATGTGATGACCGAAGTCTTGCTTCTGTTTAATAGTCATGTTAATAACTTCACCCATCTTCTTTGAGAAAGCATTACATCTCTGGGGTGTCCAGTTCTTTACGAACTTAGACTGCCTCATCCAATCCTCTCTAAAATTTTCCTTAGCATTCTGATAGTTAATGATAGCCAATGCATCATTAGCAATAGCAGTAGCTACCTTCTGTGCTACTGGAGGGGTAGAATGAACTCCCTCTTGAAAGAACTGAGGTGATAGCCAGCACTTGAGAACAGTTCTCAGTGTAAGGTCAGCCATCTTAGCAGCACCTAATGCCATCAAAGGGTAGATCCATTCAGGAGATCTTTGCCTTTGGCAAACATTATCTATCCATTCTTGGTATACCGGAGCCAAATGTAATACAGCTTTATCTAACAGCTGCTGCTCTGGTATCCCCTCGTCAGGTGCTCTATCATAATCTCGCCAATAGCGAATGATACCTCCTTGAAGCATCCCCTCTTCAAGTAAGTCCTGTTCCCGTAATCGGGAAGCTTGTTGCTCTGAGTTGAGTGTTTTCCACTGGCTCATCGAGTCTCCTTTATAGCCCAAGTTCGGCCATCTTGGCATCGAATTCCTCACGGGTTATGTTCCCGAAGGCGAGATCATAATTCAAATCATATACTTCCTTAGGTACATCGCTTTCTCTTGGGGCATCACCTTTTCCAGCACCTACTCCACGCTTAGTATTACAATTGGTGGGCTCCCATTTTCTTCCCTCATCTTTGGCTTTCTTTTTATTTCGGGCTACGTCTGCCCACTTCTTAGAATTATTCCATGGTAAGTCTTGACTATCGACCATAGGATCCTCCTTTACCTACAAATAATAATCAAGGGGGCGGGGCTAACCATTATCCGCCGCGGATTCGGACTAGAAACTTCCCCGCCCCCTGATTATCAGACAGCATCCATTGCCATCTTCATCACCTTGACGCTATTCTTCTGGGCATTACCCATCAGAACATTAGCTGCCTTCGATGATGCAGTAGCAATGCGACCTCTGTTTGTGCGATTATGCTGAAGCCATTTGGTCACAGCATTAGCTGCATTCCAAGGGCCAGTACCAGCAACACCCCGCTCACTATCAAAGGTTGTTGACCACTTGCTTAGAGCGGTGAGACATTTCTTATAGTCTCGTTCCTCTTGATCTGTCTTAGGATTAGGGTTGACCGGACCTTCCAATGTCTGGTATACATCCAGCCAGAATCCTGAGATCTGTCGCTGGTCCCATGAGTATGCACTCAGTTTACCTACGACATCTCGGAACATACTACCTGTCTCACGGTAGCAGACCAATGCTTCACGCATAGCCTGAAGCTTATCTTCAATGTTAACACCGTGATGTTTAACCTTGAACATGTTACGGGAACCTGTTGACAAGGCCATTGACAGGGTGTTGGCACATACAATACGAACAGACGTAGGCAATGCACTATAGGATAGAGTACCATCGAAGCTATTCATAAGTGCAAGGTATTCAGTAACCTCATCACCTCTGTTGGTAGCATCAAAGGTGTCACCCTTCAATAGAACATAGACCTGACGGCCATTCTTTAGACTGCCTGCTGTCTCAACCTTGACACCACCGCCAAGTTTATATGCAACATCAAACAGTTCTTCATTCTGGATAACCTGATAGGATGGTGATACTACCCCAAGGATATCATTAGTATCCTTTCGAATAGTAGCAACACGATCAGTGCAGAAGCTCATCCCACCGTCTTGTCGGACAGCGGCAAGAGATCCAGACTTCTCTACTTCCCAGTCGAGTCCGCTGATCTTCAACGCATCCGCTGGAGTGGGTGCTTCCTCAACTACAGTACCAAGACCATGCCAAGCGGGCTGGGCAGCGTACATAGCTGAATCATTAGCATACATTTCGTGACTCATATCACTCTCCTTAGTAGTTACTTGGGTCGGACCAATACGCTATCGCTATTCCAATAACAATAGTATATGATACCACAACATATAGAATCTTCAAGAATGTTTTCAAACTTTTATTCATTTTATTTCTTTAGCCTCATAGATATGCTTGCTATCCTTATTAAATTCAGCAGCATCAGCCTTGGCTTCCTTGGCTGTATCATACTCAGCACGGTAGTCATGCCAGTCACCATTCTCATCTATCCAATGACCATCAGACATCCACCTATCACCGTTCACTTGAATACCCCACTTCTTTTTACTCATCCTTAGTCTCCTTCAAACGGTTGGTCAGGAACTCATCATATTCTACGCTATCGATTTCCCAGTGCTTAGTTTCAGAGTCATGAGTGTCCCAGTTGTCCCAGTCATAATCAAAAGGGTCATTTTCAAACAACTCCCTAGCTTCTTCAGCAGTCTCTGCCTCGACGTAAGCACAACAGGATTCCCATGTTTGACTTGTTACGTCAATCCTTATTTCAAATACTTTCTTCGCCATCCTCTAGCTCCTCAAAGTAAGGGGTTGCTCGTTCGCCTACGATTTCACACATATCGGAGTCACCATGATACCAGCCCCACCAAAAGTTCTCTGCCATCTCACGCCAGAACTGTACCTCACGTTCAAGCCAGTACACTTCTTCATTAAAGTGAGGATGCCTGCGTGCATCGAAGTACTCATCATCATGAGGTGGTACGTTGTACATAGCAGAGTCAGGGTTGTTACCAAAGATATCAGGCCGTCCATCGAAGTGATCAATCATTTAGATCCTCCCATTTCATACGGTCAGTGATATTCTTTTGAAGGATATCATCAACCTTGTGTTGTGGAATGATCTCTAGGATATCAATTTGATAGTCACTCATGACATCGTGTCGGCACTTGTCAGTGCGATCATCATGCAAGAAAGCATAGAAGTCAGTACCATATTCATCAAACATTTCTTGAATCAAATCATCTACCGCTTCTCTGTTCTCTGCTTCTACTTCGAAAGAGTATACATCTTCTACATTAAGATAGACTTCGAACTTAGCCATCAGTGTCTCCTTCAAGATACTTTCTTTCTGATTCATCAGACTCTTTAATATAATCTTCAACATCCTCAACCCAATCAGGAACCTCAAGAAGGAAGCATCCTTCCATGCTGGTATAGGTTTCACCGTCATTCAATACAACGATAGTGGTTGAAGCATTATCGATTTCTTCATGTGAAATCTTAAAACATTCCGCAAGGTCTGTCCACTTGTTCATACGTATTCCTTCTCTTCATCTTCTTGTTCTTCAACGAGACGTTTAACATCGTCATTGATAAGATCAGTGATCTGGCAGCCGTGTCGTTGCAACCAGCCTTCAATCATAGGTTGAAGATCACAGTAAACATAATCAACAGCAGTATCAATATGTTCATCAAGAGCCTCATCCATAACAGAATCAGACGCAACATATCTCTCTTTCAGATCAGACCAGAATGAAAGGTAGCGAAGTTCTTCTCTAATAATGTCAGCAATTTCATCGTACATAAAGTCTATTTCCTTATCACATTTGTTACAGCGTTATCTATATCCGCATTGCTACCAACAAAGCAAGCAATGCAATCAATCTCTTCTTCAGGAGACTCAAGCATATCCTCATATGTTACCTGTAAGGTAGGGATATTATTCTTACCCACCACATGGTATATTGTATCAAGGATATCATCTTGTGTCTCTTTAATATCTGATATACTAAGACCTTCATAAGATTCAGTATATATATTCTTCCAGTTCAATAGTTCAGACGCTTCGAGTTCAAGTTCAGCAAGCTTATGCATACTCTCTGCCTGCTTATCCCTGTCTCTGCGTACACACACAATAATCTTTTCAATCATTGTTGGTTTAATGCAGGCAACGAGAGGGCTAAGTAGTTTAACCGCCTTACCTTTATGAAACTCTTCAGGTGTCCAACCATTGCGACAGTACTCAATAAGTAGATGGTGGTTCAACTCATACAATCCCTTTGGATTAAGTTCATTGAACCTGTCATGGTAGTCCTTGTCATCGATGTCCCACACCAGAGTATTACTACTACCATGTGGGCCAAGCAAGGGGATGTCAAGTAGTTCTAGTGTTTGCATCATTAGACTACTACCACATCTACCTGCACCTGTTACTAATATCATGCATCCTCCTTATCATACCAAAACATCATCCATTCACAATCATCAGCATATTTATTTGACATATAGGATACCCATTCGCTATGATCTTTACTGTTGTGTGGTATCCATGAATCAAACCAACCATAGTTAAAGTGATCAGTTGGTTCCCACTTCTCAGCATCAGCAATCTCTAGTTCAAACCTACTATCTTTATTACAATAGGGCCATACTAGTTCTTTCACTTCAGGAAAGAGTTCAACTACTACTACCTTGTTAATCTTATCATTGTTCATAAGGTGTTTATGAACAAAGCCAAGACCTAGACCACACACCAGTACTGTACCACTCATCTGAGTAGTAAACAATTGCTCATGTGTCTCAACCTCAACGGGTCTATCACTCATGATCATCTGATCACGGTACAATAGACATGTCTCAGTGTAATTACTACCATCCTCAGCAGGTTGGTGCTTAACTTCAAAGTGTCCAGCCTTGCCTTCGGGAATAATAGCATTCAATCCATACCTAGTCATGTCAGTCATCCCATTCTAAATCATCAACAGATTCTATCTTACCTTCATTCAGATTCTGTTTAATGTTTTTCCTTGAAGGTTTCTTTGGTTTACTACCCCATGCCTTACGCTTGGAGTTACTATCTTCATCTTTACGGTATGACTTACCTTTCCTACGTTTTCTTTGCATCTATAGTTCTCTTCATACACTTCTTCACATTGTAGTTCACAATGAAAAGAGTCCCAATAATTTTCAGACGGGGATGCTTTCAAGATTACTTACCTTATCCATGATGTTTCCAACCTCGTCCATACTGACATATGAATATACCCCATCGTATGGGATATCAAATTCCTTAACATCATCTACTAGTGTCCACATCTTTTCATTGCCACAAACAATAGCAACTTCATAGGTTGCTTCCTCTTCTTCTGTTTCAGCTGTAGCATATACACCAGCAAAGCCACTCTTAGAATCCTCAGTAGCTTTGAGTACGGATACACCATACCCATTACCAAAGAACTTCATAGCCTGAAGCCAAGAAGCATCGGTATTCATATCAAACTTTAGTTCATCAGTCATGTGTCACTCTCCTAAAGACCCCACTCGAGGTCACAACAATCTTCAACAGTGGTTCCCCATGCATTGAGGAAACTCTCCACTTCTTCACCGAATAAAGTAAACTCTAATTCATGTTCTTCACCCTCAACATCAGTCCATCCTACACCTACGTTTATCTCAACAGTAGAATGATCAACATCAATATCCATACAGCCGGGGTCATCCCATGTTGTAGGTTCTTCATAGATAAACAGATCCGCCTCACCTTCAGCCTCCATCCACGATCCCTCGGGATTGTAGCATGAGGTATTAAAGGCACACGTTACTTCTCTCGTAATCATTTTAACCTCCATTGATCAGAATGTCAAGTAGAAATCTACCTTCTTCTTCACTTGTATACAAAGCATTCTCAGCAATAACAGCAAGCAATGTCTCTGCTAATAGTAGGATATCATCAGCATCTCCCTCGTTATTAACAAGTTGGCGAAGCTTAGTGAATCCATCCGTTACTAAATGTTCTTCATATCCTTTCATGATATAATCTCCTAAAGGTAAATCACTTGTGACTCTTGGTGGATTTACTTACACCTCATCTGGCCTCTAGCCCTACGCCTCTGCGGTCCAGTTCGCCTAAGGATTCTTTAAGTGTAGTAGCAACAACCCTTAGTAATCTTCACTACACTACGACATGAACGCATCCATGTCTGGGGGAATTGTAATGCTTTATGACTCTTGGCAGCACTCAAACCTCAACTGGCCCCAACCAACTACTCTAATCCCGTCCAGTCTGGGGTGTAGTCTCACGCTCTACACTAACGCACGGATCACCGTGATATTCAAAGCCCCGTGGGAGTCGAACCCACTAGTCTCAAGCGTTCAGGCTCTACGTCACCCTAATTACTATAGACACGTAGAATGTACCCACCTCGGGAGGGCATAAGATTGTGAGAGAGGCTGCAAGGCTCGCCATGGCACTGCCTCTCCCATTGGCAGCCCCTCTCGTAAGACTCGGGATGTTGTTAACGCAGTTGCATCCCTTCTGCAAAGTTCATAGGGCAGAGGATTAGGCTACCCAACCGACAGTGACAGGTTCGACAAAGCAGAAACCTGATTAATCCGTATATCCGGAATCAGAACCAGAGCAGTATGCATTGCGATACAACAGTGTGTCGTGGTCGATTGGCAAGAGATCAAACTTACCATCCCTTTACTCCCCTATAGAGAGAGTTCTATTCTCGTGAGCCCATCTCACTGAGGGCTGCATCTACCTTAGACCTATCTACTTTATCACCCATCTGAGTAATATTATACAGTACATGGTCAGGAGTACCAGAATAATCTGGAACTTTTACCATCTTTTCTAGCGAGATACCCTGCTCTTTGCACATCTCTTGTGCCTTTGCTTGGGCATCACCAGCCTTATGGTTCAGAGCAATGCTCCGAAGAATCTTTGGTTCGTATTCAGTCATACGAATACCTCCTCAGGTTTGACCTCAACCTCCACATCAGGGAAGTCAGGGTATACATTTGTTACGACCCAATCGATTGCTTCACGAACACAATCGAATGCATCTACACAGTGGTCGTCATACTTGTAACCATCCCACTCACCCGGAGTAGTCAGGTACACAGCGATGCAGTGACCACTGTCGAGAACCTCAATCCGAATCTTAGCATTCATAATACATCTCCTTGAAAGGGATTACTTTAGTTTACATAGGCGGACGGATCGCCACGCGTCCGTCCGGCCCCCGCACACACCGGCGCAGCCGCACACACCCATCCCTTTCACCAAGGCGGACGGATCGGACCCGTTGGCGCTAGCCATGGGCGAAGCCCAAGGGTACGTCCGTCCGCCCGAGTTTCAGGGGACG
>CEUX01104630.1_pt1 | contig 24958 bp, 21 predicted proteins | sample 531361 | NCBI WGS metagenome assembly CEUX01 (sample SAMEA2622736, study PRJEB7988) | marine metagenome | isolation source: saline water (ENVO:00002010), including
TTTGATACACCACAGAAAAATTCTCCACCATAATACTTACACCAGAGAAGGTTTAACTTTTCCAGACTCTTGTTATTTTCATAACCAAGTTCCCTACAAGTATCACAAAACTCTTTTAGTTGGGGAATTAAGTCAGGCGTTATCGGGGTTATAGTTATCGTATTTGACAAAATCATGTACCTTCATAAATCTATTCATATCATATTCTAAATCGAATTGTTGACACATAAATTTAAAACCATCCTCATCCAATAAATCATCAATTGAATTGATAACGAAATCATCTGGGGTAATATGTTTTAAATAATTCTCTTTCTTCTTTGCTAGTAATTCTTCAACATATGTTTTATAACTTTTCAAACCATATATAAAATCATTGTAATGTTCTCTTTGCCATTTATCCCTCATAGATTCCTTTTCACCACTAAGTTTATTTCCTACCATAAACCTAGATGAAGTCGCAAGATATCTATCAATATCAGTCTCAAGAACTACTATATGTTTACCTCTAAAAAAATCATGAGATTCATCTAAATCTCCATGAGTAGGATACATTATATTTTGAGGAAATGTTTTTGCTAACCAGATATCAAAAACTTCCGTAGGTCTTTCATTTTTTGCACCGTTCATTCTTGCCATATCAAGTACTGGTGGTAATGTGTAGTCATCTACACCCCAACCCTTAGCACCACTGTACCTTCGATTGAAATGAAATTTACTTAAATCTGCATTGTCGATGCCGTATGCAGGCAACCAAGGATGCCAACCATTTCCTTCATTCTTATCCTCACGAGCATAGTTAAACCATTTTACACTGGGAGAGGAAGCAACCAATCGGCCGATTTGATGACCTCTAGAACCCATGCAAAAATTTATAACAATTACATTACGGGCGTCTGAGACAACCATCCAAGTTTCTCCATTTCAGTTGTATTAGCAACATTAGATTCCATTTCCATATCTTCGCCATCTCTTAAAGGCACATCTAAACCATAAGCTTCAACTACATCAGCAACACAAACTCCATAACCAGTTCCAACATCATAGACTTTATTTTTACCCTCTGTTCCCTGTTCAATAAAAATTTCTATTGCAGAAACAACATCTGATACGTGGATAAAATCTCTGATATGATTAGTCTTGTATTTAAGCGTTCCACTCTTAATCCTAGACATTAACATCGTTTCTCTTGCACCATGCCCCCAAACTGTTGTGAAACGCAATCCAACATGACCTTCATGTGCATGGTCTTCCATTGCACGTTTTGTTGTTCCATATGGAGAACGCCACCACTCTTTAACACAAGAAGATGAAGCGTAGACCATAGGAATACCCTTACAGGCATCAAATATTCTTTTAGAATATTCTACATTAACCTTCCAATATTCTTGGGGATTTTCTATGGATTGTCTAACATTTGCTAGAGCAGCAAGATGTACAACAAAATGGGGGGTACTTTCTAGTTGGAAATCTTTAATGTCTTTACCAACACTCTTATCCCATACTATAATTCTATGACCTTTTTCAGATAACCTGTTTACTAAATGACGGCCAATAAATCCTTTAGAACCAGTAACAGTAATAATCATATTCCAATAACCAAATATCTTGTATAATGTGGATGCATAGGTTTTGTGTCACTATGCAATATTCGCTTCAAATCAAGGCTCTTAATAAACTCATCCAAAGTATCTTTGGTGTTTATATGTCCGTCTTCTTGATCGCTTGGTGTTACAAAATTGTTTGATTGTAACGATACAAGACAACCCTTTCTTCTTCTATTTAGGAAGTTATTCAAAGTACTATCTGTCATATGTTCACATGATGTACAAACTATAATATCAAAATCTGAAGGGTCATATTTCTCTACGTCTTCTGTAATAAACTCGATTTCAGAGTCCATAAATAGTTTATGACCAATACGTTTACAGTTGTCATCTATATCAAAGGATACAACACGGTTATTAGTCATACCCCTCATAAGGTGTGCCATCAAACCGTACCATCCAGCGGCAACTAATATTTTAGGATTTTTATGTGAGTACAATTCATACCATTTTTCAGTTTCCTCAAACAACCAAGTCTTACTCTTAACTTGATTTCGATTCATGGAATTAATAATTCTTCTTATAGCAGGAGAATTACCTTCTTGAGCAAGAGAATTTAAGAGGACTAAAAGATTATGAATCGTATCATTATACATATAAGCAACCCAATGGAGTTTCACCTTGAAAAGAACTATTTATACATTATATATTGACATTCCAGAAGAAGATTTAGACATTACAAATGATATTCCAAAAAACTTTGTCTATGGTCATAATAATACTCTTACTAGAAATCAAAGAACTAAACAACAATTTGAACTTCACGCCTCAAGATTGCAAAAGTGCAAAGTTAAATATGCTAACACTATTGGGGTGGATTATACATTTTTTGGATATGACGATGAGTACAAAGAATTTCACCAGATGTTTCTGGAAAAGTATCCAGAAATAACGCATTACAATATTGTAAATTTTTACAAAATACATCTACTATACAAGCTTGCTGAAGAATATGATGAAGTACTCTATCTAGACTTTGATGCAATTCCCATGACAAACGAATCCTTTTTCGATGCATGGGATTTAGATAAGGGAATTTGCGTTCTTCATAATAACGATAAAATCAATCCACAAGACAGACCACTTTTTGAATTAGGTGGTACAATCAGAAGTCCTGCTGGAAAATATTTTAATTGTAAAGCTATGCTAATGAATCGTGGAATGTCTGCTGTAAATGATGTTATTAATACAGGTATAATTGGTGCAAATAGTAAACACCTAAAACAACTAGACTATTGGGGCGGATTTAAAGAAAACTTAGATTTGATGACCTTCCTTGTTAATGACAGAGAAGAAACTATGTTTCCAGAAAATCTATTAAAAATGTTTGGTTGGGATAATGAAACTTTATTCGCATATAAGATAAAAGAAAACGATGTTCCTATACAATGGTTTGACTCCGAATGGCATTATTTTTATGATATGGAATTGTATATTCCACCAGAAACAAAAATACTTCACGCCATAAATAAGAAATTTGAAACGGTTTGGAGGGCGTATGAAAAACGTAATCTATAGTGTTTATATTGACGTAGATGAGAGGCATATAATGCCGAAACATCTTGCCAAACACAGAAACACAAAATCCAAATTTGAAAAATATAAAGGCCAGCTGGCCACCAATAAGATTAAGTATGCAGAATCTATCGGTGCTGAATATATCCAGTTTGGCGATGATGAACAATACAAAGAATTTAAAAAGAAATTTACCTTTATCAGAAATGAATTTGATGCAATAAATTTCTATAAATTATATTTGATGGAAACGATAGAGTGTGATAATATATTACATTTAGATTTTGATGTTATATGCAAAACTGATAAAGACTTTTTTAAAGAACATGACATGAACCTTATTAATATCAGAGCAATCAATTCTGATAAATCAAACCCACAACTATGGCATGGTTGGGAAAGAGCAATAGATAATGGTAGAGGTCAACTAACTACACTCAATGACCCAATGATGAACTATGATAACATGATTAAACACGTAGATTCTTATGCAATGTATGTAAAAAATATATGCAAGAAAGCAATGTTTTTGGTTGAAGATATATACGAAAGTAGTAATTGGATTATGAATACTGCTGTCTTAGGAAGTAACTCTGAAATTATAAAATCAGTAAAGTTTTTTGAACAGTACCATCATCTAAGAGACTTGGTAATTCAAGCAAAAGAAGAATCATTCTATCCAGATGACTTATCTAGAAACTTCATGCCTAACAATGAAGTATTTTATACATATCTCTTAGAGAGAGATAACATACCTTGGAATGGTCTTCCAGATGAATGGCATCATATCCATTCAAAGATTCTTCCAGACGATGGTATTGTTCGATATGATGACCACGATATCGAAAAACAAGAAGCTGCCAATTTTATTCATGTGATAAGTAAAGAATTTGAAAGTATGGAGAAGTACCTATGATTAAAATATTCTGTTGTTTCTTTCAAGGAGAGTACGTTAAAAACTATGTAAAACAACTTTATGAATCTGTCAAGGATAATTATCATGGTTCAGATGAACTAGAATTTATCTGTTATTCTGAAGACGAAAAGGTAAAAGCAGACAGGGTTATAATGCTCCCTAAAAAATCTCGCATTAAAGCACATTGGTGCAAACTTAACTTTTTTAATCCAATGTTTGGTGACCAAAAACCAGGCGATGATATTATTGTTATGGACATAGACCAAATGGTTTGTGGAGATTTAACCGAAATGATTACATATCAATGCGGCCCAAATGATTTGGTGAGTTACGAAAGTTGGTGGAATAGACACAAAGAAAAGGGAAATACTATTACCATTAATGGTGGATGGTATAAATTTAAATCTGGTGCTCATATGTATCTGTGGGAAAGGTTTATACGTGACCCAGAATATTGGCAAATGTATTACTATAAAAATGGAACAGTCCATTTCCCTTATTATGGCGAACAAAATTTTGTAGAGGACACTGTTCTAAAAGCAAAAAAGAATATTGCACATTTGCCTGGCCATTGGGTTACTAAATGGACAAATAGGTTAGCAGAAAATAGAAAACTAGAGTATAAGTATCAAGAACTTTTTAACCAAGATTACATGATTTTAGATGATATAAATCCTGTTATTAAAATTATACACTTTACAGGAAAGGATAATAGAATTGAAGATTGTAATCATCATTGGAGAAAAAGTCGATGGGCAGCACAATGAAAAGAATAATCTGTGTCTGTACTGGTGATAAATTTCATCCTTGGTTTGTAGACAATCTTAAATATATGATTGATACACACTCTGGTATTGAATACGATGAATTTGAAGTTATAACAGACAATCCCTATAATGGAGTTTTTAACAAACTTCTTATGTTTGATAAATTTAGGGATGGATCAAATTTATACTTTGATTTAGATATTGTTATAACTGGAAAGGTTTCCAATTTATTTAGAAACGACCTAACCCTACTTCATGCATGGTGGCGTGATGTATGGCACACACCGTTAAATTCTTCCATCATTGCTTGGATGGGTGACCAATCCCATATTCACGATACATTTGCAAAAGATAAGGACACCTTTATTGCTGAGTATAGTGGTTGGTTTGGATTAGAAACCGCAAAGAAAGGTATGGATGAATATATCTACAAACATATATTATCATATGAAACATATGGTAAAGTGTGTTGTAGTATTAAGAATTTAGAACAACCTTGGGGTATAAAAAAAGAAGATTATAATATTTGGTTATTTAATCAAAGACACTTTTATATGACAGATGACGGTTGGCCTACTTGGTGGAAAGATTATTTCTTACCTTTACCAGAAGGTGCTTTCTGACCAACTTGAGCCAATAACTCAATAAGTTCAACAGGAGTTTTTGCTTTTCGTATATCACCCTTTAATTTAGCAGAAGCTTTTTCTTTTATATAATCAAGTTCAAATAGAGACAATTTACAACTAAACAATTCTTCCTTTTGTTTTTCAATATCAAAATCTGAGAAAAACCATTTCCAATACGTATCCCAAATACTTTGATCTGCAAAGGACTGTTCACTTCCACCAATCAAACCTTCTTCTTGGCCAATCTGTCTAACAAGTGCTTCAAAAGAAATTCTTTCATTCTTTTTATTTTGATATGTGTTTTCGTGCAGAGTATCCAAGTCAATTAATTCATCTAACATATCTCTGTCACCATTACGATTTTCTTCTAAATAAGAAATAACGTAAGACTCATAATCTGTTACCGATACATCAGCTGGGTCATATGCCATTGTACCAGCAGGGGTATCATCATTTATGATATCTGAGGGTAATAGTAAAATTTCTACATTTTCCCGATTATCATCTACGAAATGTGCAGTTACAAATTGTTCTTTTTTAAATGGCATAATAATACTCCTAAGTTTTATTAATTTTCAAATAATGTGTTGCAATCGTGGTTTGTGTACCGTTTGGAAATTCTTGAGAACGATAGTCATCACCTACCTGTCTTGTCTGATGATTACCACTAGTAGAAGCAAGACCAGTATTTAGCATACCTGTTCCTCTGTTATTACCACTACCATTAATACTATAAGTAATTTGATATCCATCAGAAGATTCAGAAGCAGTTTCTCGAATCCATTCTTCTAACAAAGCTTCAAAAGTTGCACCAAGAAATGTTTGTAAGTTGTCCGACCCTGTAATATATAGGGGAGCAGTATAACTAGGTTTAGAACCTTGGTTTCTACGATGTAAATAATATGCTTGTACGTTAGTTGATACGTCTTGGTAACTACCAGCTGTACCAATGTTTGATGCAGAATACCCACCAATATCTGCTTTAGTATCTAAAAAGATTGCTTGACTAGAAAGACAAGTATAGTTTGTTTGAGATGTTGTCGTATGAACATTATATGTACCAGCAGTATCATCACTTTCAGTAGCAGCAATTAACAAGTCAATAGCAGGATGTAGAAATGTATCCTTTATATCTTGCAGATTCATTGCTTGAATTTGATTTGAAGCAGTACGATATACAGGCCATGTTTTTCCAGTGTCAGAAGTAGGACTTACTGAAGCATTTGCTTTATCTAATCGTTTCCAGTTGGTAGTAACTAGTTGCGGTTCTTCCGTTGTTGCTTCGTTTGGATGTGAGGATGAACTGGAAGACACAGCACCAGACTTGTATCTGGTATCTGAAATCTGATCATTTAAACCACCACCAGTTGGTGAACCATTAACGGACAATGTAACAGACGGATTGCCTCCGTACATATAACACGTAAGCTTAGTAATCTCTAAGACTTGTGCAGTCGTTAATTCTTGTAAATTGTTAGAACCTGTTAGGTAAAGAGGATTTCTCACAGCCATTATAAATTTCCCCTATGAACCAGCGCCATACATAGTCTTCTGTACAGTTCCGCCACTATCTGCGATTGTTAATGTTACTACGTCTTTCAATTCTGCTTGTCCAACAGCATCATTTGCCATCATTGATTCTTCAACTGAATCTGCCTGAATTGTTACCGCACCAGTACTGGATATGGCAACATCACCACTCACCGCAACAGGATTATAATTAGTTCCGTCAGCAACTAAAATATGTCCAGCGGTATTTGTACCCATTGTAATATCATCACCAGTGATTGTTAGGTCACCACCAATAGTAGCATTACCAGAAATATCTACAGCACCATTTATATCTACGGTGGTTGCATTAATTTCAATTTCCGTATCTGAAACTAAATCAAGAACACCATCTGCACTTTGATGAATATACGTTCCAGAGTCACCAAATTGTAATTGGTCTGTACTGGAAAGTAATATTCCAGTATCAGCAACATGGGTTAAAGTAACATCTTGGTCATCACCAAAATTTATAACCCCACCATCTGCTAGGAATAAATCTGACCATTCTAAAGCGGCAGTACCAAGAGTTGCACCATCTGAAGCAGTTGGGGATAAAGATGTTCCAACAGTTCCACTATTAAGAACAGGACTTGTAAGAGTCTTATTAGTAAGAGTTTCAGTCGCTGTAATTAATGAGACAGTACCAGTTAAGTTTGGAAGCGTAATAGTACGATCAGCAGTTGGATCTACAACCGTAAGACTTGTTTCAAAATCATCAGCAGTAGCACCTTCAAAGATTATACTACCAGTAGATACCAGATTTGTTATATCAATCGAACCAGCATTAAGATTAGTAACATCCGTAACAAGTTTATTAAACTCTGAACGAAAGGTTTCTAATGTATCTGTTGTTGCGATTGATGTTGCAGATATTGGCATATCAAGTTCCTACTAATTGTTGTAACAAAGACTTTATTTCATGCATCTCTGATTTAATATTATTTATCTCTCTTGTTGCACTACGTAATTCATCTCTTTGTGCTTGAGCTTCTTGAGCTCTACGAACAGCATTTTCGTATGCACTCGTATTTCTATTCACTATCGCCTTAGAATGTTCATCTCTACCAAGGTCTGGTTTACCCTCTACATTTATTAGATTACTCATCAGTATTATGTTGCTAATGCAATCCCTCTAAAATCTCTAATTCGTGGTGGATGAGCAGAACTTGTTCCTGTCATCACAATTTTAATTGCAAATCCAACAAATGGTGGTAATGGTGTTCCAATGCCATCATCTGTAACACCAGAACTATACGTATATTGTTGGAAATCATTTGAATCCAAACTTGGACTTGCAGTTATATCAGGCGAACCATTAGTATTAAAATATTCCCAACCAATAGCATCAAAGTCTGAAGCATCATCACTTCTAAGAGTTTTGAATAGAACTTTAATATCAGCACTCTCATGTCGATTGGCGGCAAACATTACTCTCAAAGCAGTAGCAGGATTTTCCAATACAACCTTTCGAGTCATGTAAATAGCAGCATTATTATCACCATCTGGTTCTGTAGATGGAGCAAAATCACCTGTTGGATAAACGTCAGAAGACGTTGAAATTTCATTCAACCTATTTGCAACCGCAATAATAGACATTCTATCGGTATCAATTATAGGCGAAATATTTGTATTTGTTGAACTTAATGTAATTGGTATTGACAGAGACTTATTTCCTGTCATTTCATTAGTCTCGTTAATACCAGATGCAATAATTTTCGGGTTCAAGAACGTCTTATTATCATTCAATGGTAAAGTTTCAGCATCTGCCAGAGCAGTACTCTGGAAAGATGTTTCCGTACCATTTGGTGAAGTACCAGAAGTCGGTTGTATTTTCGATTCCAACTTAGTGCCAGGTAGTTCAAGACTAGAAATGATAGTAGACGCAGTATCGAAAGCATAGTTTTCTGTAGCAGTTACACTCGACCCACCATTAGAAGCAGACAATCCAGTTCCAATTGCTGGTGCAGTTGCAAGAGAAATTGTATAACTATCTATATTAATATTTGATAATGCAGTATGTGTTTTATTAATTTCATAAAGTGGTACTTTATGTAACATATAAAGTTCTACTTTAGAACCGTCACTATGAGAAGCAGCCGTAGTATTATTTACACCTCTGGTAATACTAGTAACCGCAGTTCCGCTTATACCAGTATATTTCATAATCTCATCATCAATCTTAATAAACCATTCGTTATTCGTATCTTTAGACCATCGACCACTAGTCAGATTAAAGTTCGCACCATTAGTCAAAGTAAGAGCAGTTGCTGTGGAAGTAATCGTGCCGTTAAGAGTTGTTTCCAACCCAGACTCTACTCCAGCAATAGTCACATTATTTGAAGTGGAATACATATGGTGGTCACGATGGCGAACTAATAGTTTAGTATTAGCATCCGTAAATGTAATAGGATTCTTTGTCAGTCGTTTAACTGGCACAGCATCGTTTTGTAAAGTTACAGTACCAGATTGAGAAGTATCAAATGAAGCAGTTTTAAGTTTAAACTTAATATCTTCCATCATGGAAGGAGCCCAACTTCTGTTATTATGAGACTTAAACATCGTACCAATATGGGGTTGTTCTGAAATGGTTCTTGTACCACTCGTTTCGGTTTCACCCATACGTGAAATCCAAACCTTCCAAGTCGGTACGTTAGTTAATAGAACAAAACAATATTCCACTTCCTGTTCTAGATATACTGGTGAAGGGAATGTAAATGTTGTAGCAACACTTGCATCCGTACTTACTGTAACATCAGCAGGATTTTTAACTACTCGACCAAAGGGTAGAATTTTGGGGCCAGGATATCCGTTAAGAGTATTTCGTATTTCCATTGATAGAGGAATGCTATCGTCCTTCTCACCAACATAAACATCAATACTTGTAAGGAATGTACCACCGTCTTCTTCTACAAAGAATGTTTGAGCAAGAGGGTCACCACCAGCACCAGCACCACCACCGCCATCACCACCATCGCCATCGTCCTGTTGAGGTATTTGTCCGATAACACTTAGGTTTGATGAACTTGAAAATACTGAGGTGGATTGATTAACTTCAGTACGAACCAGTTCAGCATTTCGAGTTGCGATAATAGTTTCTTGTTCAGTTTCTAACATACCTTTTGCAAAGAAGATTGCATCGCCAGAAGTTTCTGGGTCTTTAGACACTACGTTAGTAGAACTAGAGGTAAGTCTAAACTGAACTTCTCCAGTTGTAAATGCTGGATTACCAGATATGGTTGGGTCTGGAATGGCAAGAAGTCCTTGGCACTGTCCAGCAGCATCCGTAATCAAAGGAGCAGCCGCAGGAATTTGACCAGAAGAATCCATTGCATCAGTAGTGAAACCAGACAAAGGAGTCACATAAACATTTACATTTTTCTTATCAAAGAAACAATACAGTCTAGTATTCGGCAAGAAACTTGTACCAGTGAATGTAATATTGATTGCCCGCATGAAAGGTATAACCGCACGATTAATAACTCTGAACCCTTGAGATTCTTCATCTACCCTTGCGACAACATCCGTTTGAATACCAGTTCTTCCTAAATCCGTTCTGGAAGTAGTAGTTGTTCTACGTAGAATATTATTTCCAGATTGGAAAGTAGAACTGGATGAACTTACCGTTCCACTCCATTGTGTTTGCCATGCGTTCCATACCGTACCAATCTTATCTTGGTTAGCAGCAAGGAAGGTATCAAAGTTACCTTCGACATTAACAACCAATCTAGGAGCAAGTTCTGTAACAATCCATTCATCACCAGAAGGACTTAAACTAATATTACCAATCCAACTAGACAGTAGAACAGGAGTAACCCTTTCTAACCTAGAAGAAAATGGTTGTTCTTGATAGTCTTGTTCTGTATATGGTAATGTAATCAAGTCACCAGTTTTCTTATAATGACTTGCAGTTCTTTGAGCATCCGTTGTGACTGATTCAATAAGTTTTACTGCTTCCGATTTATGTTTAGGACGTAGTTCATTTTTCTCCATATCAATGGCACATTTATAGTCTTGGTTTGCAACATCCCCTACACTATGTCCAGAGAAGTTGTCAACAATAAATCCAGACTTAAATCGGTCTAGTCCATTGGCATCTTGAATTTGGAAACTTTCAGCATCCCTTTCAAGCATATTCAGTGCAGTATAATATTCAACGTGTTCTAATCTATCTTTAAGTTTACCAATATCTTTCATGGTAAATCTTTGATTCTTTTCTCTCTTAATCGTTACATCATCTGGTGTATATGTGTAAGCAGGAATATCCAAGGATGCTAACAACATTGCACCATCTACAGGTTTCGGTGCTACAGGAACTTCAGCAGAAGTACCTTCATTGATAATAATATCACCCCTACGATCCATGAACACCATAGCACGTTTTCCAAGATAATATTCAAAGTCTGCTTGAATATTACTTCCTGGCTTAGGCCAATCAACTGAAGATGAACCGTTACCACTAAATGTACGTGATGCAAAGTCAAAGGTGTTACCAGCAACTTGGTCTACAGCACTAATCGTAGTAGATGTTCCTGTAATATCACCAACTGCTGGACGGAAATCAAATACATCTTGTAGTCGATAAGAACCAGTTGGTTGTGGTGCATCGGGGTCAACCTTTGTAGCAGTATAAATCGGTATGTCTTCATACGTCATTTGGTCTGCAACATCAGTATATGAATCAACGGTGAAAGCATCACCAGCACCATGCTCTAGATAATCGTAGACAACCAACAGTCTTCCTGTAGGAGAAGGAGCTCCAGGCTTACGAGTAAGACTTGATACATCATAAAAGTTATCTCTCTGTCCAGTATCCAACAAGAAATTAGTAAGAATATCAGTTGAACCATCAGTTAAAGCACTTATCGCACAAGTAGCACTAGAACTCTCGCCTGTTATAGTTTCTGCAGCTGAAAATGGAGTAGTGCCATGAAGAACATAACTAATCGGATTAGTAGTTGTTATAATTCTTGCTTCAGCACCACTTGAACTTCCAGTAATTTTTTCACCCCTTACATACGTACCAGATATTGTTCCTACTGTTAAGGAAGGCGCAGTAGCATCTGATGATGAATCTTCAGAGTCATATACTGCTTGAACTTTAATAACATCTGCTCGTCCAAGAGAAATAGTTTTGTCAGCAGGTCTTGTTCCAAAGGGTTCTGCATTAGCAGCAAAACTACCTGTTTCATTAGCAACTTTTAATTGTTTAGAAAGTTTTACTGCTTTAGTTTTTGTTGATACAGAAGTCCTATCAAGAGTTGCAACAATTTTAACCTTTGCACCATCACCCAAGACAGCGTTATTGTTTATCGTCAGAGTTGCAGTACCATTACCACTAAATCCAGTAGATGCACTTACAACATCTCCAGCAGCACCAGAACCACCAGAACCAGCATCCAAAATAGAAACGGTAAAATCTGCTTCACTGTGTGCTACAAATGTTTCGTTAGAACCAGCAGAACAAGTTACCACACCAGAACTAGATGTTTCAATGAACTGTCTACGAACACTAAATTGTGTGTCACTTGCACCAGAGTTTGAACCTGTCAAAACTGTTTTAATATTTTTCTTAGATAGTTGAACAAGAGACAAGTTCTTTTCTGATTCAAAAATCTTTGCACGATTACGTATAACCGAACCAGTAAGAGCATCCGTTGATGGAGCTGCAGTAAATGAAATCGCAGTAGCCGTTACAGCATCAACAATCCTATCTTCTGTTGCACCAGCAGTACCAGTTGGAATTGTAAGAACATCTCCAACCTTTACTTCACTAGTATCATAACCAGCAACACCAATCAAATTATCAGTACCACTTGTTTCTGTACGATAAGTACCAGACAATGTGAATGTATCAGCAAGTACAAAGTCAGCAGTAAAGTCATCATCTGCATTACCAGTAGTTGCATCTTGATAAATCTGTTTTGCATCTTGAATGGATTTAACTACGGTAGAAGAAACTGTAACCGCACTTGAACCGTCTGTTACGTTACCACTTCTATCAGAAGCCGTAATATTTTCTCCTACTGTAAATGTTCCAACAACAGTTGTTAGATTAACAGTCGAACCAGAAGTTCCCAGCTTGTGAACATAACCACTTGCACCAGAACTTGCACCTGTAACTTTTACGCCACCATTACTATGTGTAGCAATAAGAGTAGCATTAGGAGTTGCGTTCAATGTCATTACTGTAAATGGTCTAATGTCAAATAGGTATAGGTTGTATTGAGAAGTTGTGTTTGAAGACGTTGCACCAGCAGTACCACTGTAGTATTGCATACCACGTACACGTGCTACACCGATTGCAGTTCCAGAAGCACTACCTCTACTAGCAGTTAGCGTATCATAAAGAACTGCTTCTTTATATGCAGTACTTTCACCAGATACAAATCCAATTTCTGGACTACCATATATTTTTGTTACTCTTGCATAGTTACCAACTTGCCAAGCAGATACACCAGCATTAATTGTTTCAAAATCTCTAGATTTGTTAATATCTTTAAATGTGGGAGCGAGTTTTTCTATTTCAATACCCTTGACATATGCTTTACCAGGCGACACTTTAAAAGTCAATAGAGTCTTGGAAGCAGTATTGCCATCGTCAGTTGTATCTCCCGCTGAAAATACACCTTTATTTTCGTTAATGGTTAAACACTCATCAATTTCAAACTGAAAAGGACGAACTGTATAGTTACCAGATTCATCAAAAGTTCTTCGTGCAAGAGTTTCTTCTAATTCTGCATATTCAGTAATTTTGGTTAGTGTTTGTACATGACCATTTTTAACGGTCATCAGTTCTACAAAGTTTGCGTCATCCGTAGAGCCAATTGCTTTCTTTGCAAGCGTAGCAGTAATTTGTATTCTGTGAGCACCTTTAGCAGCAAAGTTAGGAGTACCAGTTGCATTATCAGTAAGAGTAGAGTCTGATTCTGGTGTAGCAATAGATTCCGTAATCTCCCACCCAACACGATAGTTTGTTACGTTATGATATTTGTTAAGTACAAGAGTTTGTTCTGTAGTTTCAACAAACATTCCACGTAGGTAGTATACACCAGCATTAATTGAAGCAGCAGCACCAATACGATTTGCTGGGCCAGTAGGGTCACGCAATTCCGTACCAGTTGCAGTAGATACTAACTGTCTAGAATAAACCGTTGCTGAAGGTTGGTCAGCTGCAATCGCACTTGTATGTGTAACCGAAACATTTGCTTTTAATGATTCACCCTCAACAAAACGAGTAGTAGAATCTCCAGCTGCATCTGTACCACTTGAAACGTAAATCAAGTAAAGAGTAGCAGGGTCTGTCGTTGTAGCAGCATCGACACCAATTACTTTTGCTTTTGCACCAGAAGTTGAACCAGTAAGAATAACAGGAGTATCAACATTGTAATACTGTGATACATCAATAGTTTCAGCATTGAAAGATGGTTCTAATTTCAAAGAGTAATATCTATTATTATAAGATATTTGGCCAGGAATGACCATCGAACCTTCTTTGAAGATATGACTACCATGAGATTCTATTTGGTTTTGTAACGCAGACTGTAATTGGGTTAGTTCTCTTGCTTGAATAGCAAAGCCTGGTCGAAACAAAACCCTATTATAGTTTTTGCTTTTATCGAAATCATCATAATATGGTGCTACGTTTAAATCTGTTTTTTGAGCCATACTCTAGAACTCCACAATAATCTTGATATCTTCTGTTTGGTCACTTGCCCTTGAAATCGGTTTCCTGTTTTCTACATAGATTATGTCTCCATAATCTGGTTGAAGTTCTGGATTAGCATACCCACTAGTCAATGCAAGAGTGTTACTATTTGCAAGCGTTACAGTTTCCGTTGAACCACTTGGTGTACCAGTTGCACCAGACGTTGCACCAGTAATTAAACCAGTACCACTAAAAGGTGTGAAATCTCCTTCTGCACTTCCGTCTGAAGAAGAAGCAGAACCATACCCCTTATGACGTTCCTGTTGATAATATAGAAGTCGTAGACTTGAATCCCACTCGACTACTCTACCAACAGCAACCTGTCCAGATACAGTTTGAGAAATCTTTTCGTCAGCAGCAAATGTACCAGATACAGAATCAGCAAACCTTACCACTTTCGTTTGACGAGCAGTTGTTGATGAAGAATATGTACTACCAGAAGTCGTACCATATGCATATGGGTTTTTAATAATACCAACTCTACGGAAATCGTTTCCTACGGTAATATCATCACCCTCTGCTTGTGTTAGTGTGGTGTTCAACATCACATAGTGACCACCCAATTCTCTTGGAGCATTATAACCATGTCCACCTTTAGGTGAAATGATAACATCTATTGCACCACCACTACCAGTAGACACATTATTAAGTCCATTAGTTACAGCCGTATCAAGTGTAGCATCTGAATAAACATTTGCAGTAAGGTTTACATAACCGTATGTATATCCAGCACCGTTGGCGTGAATTGTTGTATTCGTTCCATCAGTTTCACCAAATGCTTGAATATTACCACCAGAGACAATGACCTTTAGAATACCACCACTTGCTGTTCCAGCATTTGTGCCATCACCCTGTATCGGACAATAATAAGTTCCATTCGTATAACTACCACCAGCAGTTATAATAACAGCATCAATTGCGCCATCCGTAGCATCACCACTAACAGTAGAGTCCGTAGTAACAGGCATAAAGTCAGTTGTCAAGAATTTGTTAACTTCTGAAGTTGTCATCGTGTACATATATTGAAGAAGATAACCACCACTCCAAAATGGAGCACTCGTTGTCGTAACTGGTTCTGAACCTGTCATTGCAACACCAGCATTATTGTACAATACTTTATATACACGATAAGCAGAAGTCATGAAGAACATTGTTGAAGCAAAAATATTTGTTGCACCAGATGTTGCGGTATTCGATGCACTTACATCATCTTCGTACATATCGTAAATCGTTGAGGTTGCCCAGTTCCTTCGGGGAATAACGAAAGAAACATCCGTAGAAGAAAGATTTTTAGCAGCAATCATATCATCCCAATAATAAAACTCTGAACTTACATCATCTGCCGGAGTAGGAGGCGCACCATCGTTGACGCCTGAACCATCTAAAGAAGACCAACTAGTGGACTTCCCAATAAATAGAAAATACTTATCACTTCCACTAAATCCACTGTGAAAGCTTTCAGCATTTGCTAGTCTAAATTTTTCTGTTATAATTGCTGTCATAGCTTATTCCTTACCAATTAAAGAGTTTGGTCAACGTAATTAATAGTCACATCTACATCGGCTGCATCATCGCATTGCATATGTAGAACATCCCCTGCTTCAAGTATGAGCAATCTACTAATATTAACATTGCCATTAGCACTAAGAGCTTGTGACTCTTGAATATAAGTAACCGCATCACCATTACTAGAATCCGTCCACCACAAATTGTATGTTTCAGCGTTTCCAGCGGTTTCAGTGATTAAGATTGTACGAATTATATAAGTATGCCCACTCGCAACAGTCAAAAGACTATTATCTGCGTTAGTAACTCCTTGAATACCAGCATTTTTAAAAGTTTCGCTTGCCATATTTTTTTCCTTTACTTATTTATTTATAAGACTTATCCTTGACCAAGTAGACCAACAACCCTAGTTGTAATCCACATGGATAAAGGAACACCTTGATAATAAATTTCGCCCGTTGCAGTAATATCTCCATTTACTGTAACTGCTCCAGAAGCAAGACCAATCAAGTCTGTATCAGAAGTGTGTCCAATATTAGTACCATCTATTGCAACATTATCTACCGTTAATGCAGTCAACGTACCGACAGAAGTAATATTTGTTTGTGCAGCCGTTGTTACCGTTCCTGCTGTAGTAGCAGAAGTAGCACTTGTCGCACTTGTCGCTGTAGATGCATTACCAGTTAACGCACCCACAAATGTAGTTGATGTTATTGAAGTTGCACCTGTAACAACTCCAGCATCAATACTAATTGTACCATCCAGTACAATAGCAGAACCAGCAACTGGTGTAATGTTGATTGCTCCAGTTGAAGACGTAATATCGTTGGCATTAATTCCTATATTGTCAATAACCAAACTAGCGCCTGTTAATACCGCACTAGTAGTTAAGTTTTGTCCTACGGTAACTTTACCGTCAGCTGCAATAGTAATAGCATCAGTATCACTAGCAGAACCGATTGTACCAGCATCTGCGATTACCACGTTTCCAGACATGGTTGCAGTACCAGTTACACTTATACCAGCAGAAGAAGTTTCAAATTTTTTAGAATCGTTGTGATAAAGTTCTACTGCCCCATCATCAATAAACTTTGCTAGTGTTTCACCAGAACCCTCAACATTAAGTGTACCTGTAACGGCAAGGTGACCATCAGTTCCATCCCAATGAATAGATAAATCAGCCCCTGTACCAAATGTTGCTTTTGCGTTATCAGCAAACTCTAATGCATTGTCAGATTTATCCCATACAGCATTTGCAGAAGCACCTGTAAATGTTACATCATTGGCATCAGCAGAGATACCAGACGTTAAAGCAGTACCAGTTCCAAATTGGGTATAAAGTTCTACAAAATTGTCATTAACTTTATCCGCACCGACACGTAGGTTATCACCTGTACCATCGTTTGCTGAACTACCTATTCCTATTGCTTGATATGCCATATTTTATTCCTTTATCGTATTATTTATACACATTAATTAGCCGTTGTGGAGTCAAAGGTCATACTAGTTTCATCAAATGTTGTAAATAGTTCACTGTCAAAAGTATGTGACTCTGCTGTAGCAGCAGAACTTGGATGAGGCCCAAATGGTTGATAAAATGTTTGTGCTTCCAAGTCTATTTCGTTACCATCTTCATCTAAAATATGAAACCCATCTTCATTTATGAGTTCGCCACTAGCGTGTGTAAATATTTCAGCAGGATATGCAGCTGCTGGTGTGTTGGTTGCTGTCCAGACAGTACTTGGCGATTGTCCATTACCATCATATATTTCATTAAATTTCAGAGTACCAATTTCCCCAAGACTTACACCATTATTCACATTAATATCTTCTTCCATCACCATTACAGAACCTACATCACCCACTTGTGAAATTAACAGATTATCCAATGATGAGTCAACTCCATCAAGCAATAATAAATCCTGTGATTGTGTTACCGATAAACCACTAGAAGCATTAGTTCCATCTTCCAACTGAATACCAGTTTCACCCACCTCTCTACCAAAAACAGCATTAGTATTCAACTGGTATAATGCTGTTCTTCCTCTATTTGTAATAAACGGCGTATCTGTAGAGAATGTAAGGAACGTAGTCAGATAATTAGTTAAAGTAATATCTCTTGCACCAGCGGTTAGAATATCATTACCTTGTGCCTCTGGTACATCATATCCTCGTAATGGACTTGATTGTAAATTTGGTCTTTGTTCAGCAGTAGCAAGGCGTCTACCAAAAACTGTAGTAAACAGTGTAACAATTGCAGAAGCAAGTACTGGACTAAATGTATCTGTATCAAAGCCTGGAACACTTGCACCAGCACTTCTGTCATGAATAGCAGCAGAAACCAAAGATGCGAGAGACACTTTACCAAATGCTTCAAATCCTGTAGGGTGAACTGCCTTTTTCAATTCTGTCATATAATCTGAAGCTGCAGCACCCGCCTGTATCTCGTAAGAAAAATCTTGGTAGTAGTATGAATCTTGAAGTCGAACCGTATCTTCTCCAAGTTTACTACTGAACGAATCGTAGTAACCAACATCTGTATGAACAACGGTTTGTGCTAGAGTACCAGTTGCAATATCCGCTTTATGAATAGATGCAGTAGCCCCACCACTGTCTGTAATAGTATTGCCTTTAAAATATTGTTCGTTGTCTTCCAGTAAACAAAAATTACCATCTTCTAACAAGATGTCATCATTAGCATTTGCGGCTGTATCTTGTACAATGCTATTTCCACGGTCTACCGTAACTTTAAGAACTCTCGTATTAGCGTCATAAGATTTTACAGTACCATGATGAGTCGTTAAAGTGTTTCCAGCAACAAATGTGCCAGATGGACTTTTCACAACAACATTAGCACGAAATCTAGCATCTGGCGCTGATGTATAGTTAAATCCTACATCCGACATTTTTATACCAGACACACCACCAATAGTATTTGTTGAAGCAAACAATGTAGCACCAGAACCATTAGCAGAGCTGATTGTTACAGTCGGTAACGAACTGTACCCAGAGCCACCGTTTGTCAAAAATACTTTTCGTATACTATACTTTTCAGCTGGAACACTAGGTGTTAAATCTGCAAAGGTTTCTGTTTCTAACAAGAACAAATCATCACTTGTTCCATACCTATCCATGCTAACTTGACTTAAAGCATCTTCTGCTTGTAATACATCTCCTAAACCAGAACCAGTAGTGCCGTCCTCTTGGTACAAAGCTCCTGTACCATCTTCTAGGGAAAATTCAAATTGTATTATCGACTGATTAGTTCCTTCTTCTAGAACTATGTTATCACCAACATTAACTTCATCACTTCCGCCTTGAACAGTTCCAACTTCAACAGCAATTCCACCACCAACTGCTGATACAAATCCTTGTGCAGTTGCAGTATTTGATTGAGTAGTAGTAAATGTTAGCGTATCACCTATTCGATAATTCGTACCAGCACTTTCAATGAATACGTCATCAACCGAACCATTAAAGATACCATCAACTTGAGGGTCAGCATAACCATTACCTACAGTAGTATCAGTATCAATAGTTTCTCCATCACTATACAGAACACCAAGGTTGTTTACACCAACTGGCGTAATGATTCCTTGAATTGTAAATAGAAGATTAATATCTCTGGTTTGAGAAAGAGCACGAACCTGTTCACCTCTTTCAAACGTGCCTACAATTGTTTCGGTAGAAAGTTCAAATTCCGTAACCGATATATTGGACTGAATACTTGTAACAGAGTTAACAATAACAGCAGTAGCACCAGATTCCAAACCAGTGATTTGACTACCCACAACTTCACTACCACTTGCACCAGCAGCTGCGGTAACACGTATAATAGTTTTAGTAGACCATTGACCATCTGAAAGCCTTATCATAAATTTGTTAGGGTATATTACATCTACTTCCTCACCCAATAACATTCTCATAAAGAGTTTGTGACCTTCGGATGTTCCCTTTGCGGTATAGAGTTGTTTTATACTTTTAAGTAAATTTCTTTTTGATGAACCACTTGCTAGAGTAGACGGTACAGCGTTCATAAACTGATATTGAAACTCATCTAGGAAATCATATATCGTATTATCTACGTCAGCGTAATCTAGGAATTGCTGAATATTTTGAATCGGATTTCCCCGATATGATTTAACAGTTGCATTAGCACCAGAAGTTAATCCAGAAATATTCTCTCCTGTAATAAACGATTGGTTGGAAGTAATAAAGAGTCTGCTGTTACCTTCCCAATCCTGTTGAATATCCTGTACAAGAACTTTTGCAGTAGCACCAGAAGTATCACCCTTTACTGTTTCGCCAACAACAAACATACCAGTTGTACCACTACCAGTTTCAAGAACAACCTTATCTCCATCTTGATTTAAAATATATGTGGGTGTTTCAAATTCTAAAACAAGATTATCAATACCAGCAGAAATTTTCATTTCTGCAGCTTCCAAAAACTGATAATATGAGTTTAGGAACTGAACAAACTTGGGATGGTCTGCTTGAACAAAGTCTGGTACTTGACCCTCAATAAGAGGACTTACCTTATTAAGCAACGTAGTACTACTTGCCATGTTTAAATACTCTTATTAGATGGGAAGGAAGAATTGGTTATATAGTCTGAAGCACTTGAAGAATCTCCAACCGCAACTGTATCCACTTCTCCTACAACACTTGTATTAACAAAATCAATTTCTAGTATTTGGTTACGTACAGGAACAATGTCTTTAGAGTCTGGTAAAACCGTAATACGAACTCTTGAAGAAATCTCGCCATCAACTCTTTCTACTGTTGTTATATTCACACGGTTAATAATAACCGAACCACTAGTATAGTTTATTGTTCCTGCTGTCTTATCTGTATAGGTACGAGTATTACCAACATAGTAATACCTTCGTACATTCCCTTCCCCATCGTCATCAAAATATTCTATATTTGCCGAACCATCAACCTTAAAACCAGTAGATGTTAAGACACCACCAAGTTCAGCATTATACTTGTTATAAGGATGATACAATCCGTTATTAAAATTCAAAGTATGAGCTTGGGCAGTTGATAATGTGGGTGTAAAACTTTTAGACATACGAACAGTCGTAATATTATTCAAAACTGCTGGGTTACTATCATCAATCAATTTTGATACAGCGGAATATCTAAACACTGAAGCAAATTGTTGAAGTGTATTTGTATTGTGGTTTTGAAGTCTTGATAAAATATCTGATTCCAGTTCCGACTTTAGTTTCGTTGTTAAATTAGAATTAAATTTGAATTTAGTTTCCAAAACAATTTCTGTAGTTTCTGGGTCAACAATAACTGGTGTAATGGATGCAACTTTATACCTATCCAATTGTGAAATAAGAGCGTTCTTTTCTGTGTCCGTTAAATTTACTCCTGTAGTAGATTTAATAGAAATGAAAACCTTACCATAGGCAGCCGTAGATACAACACCAATTGCTGGGTCAAAAGAACCACTCTCTCCACCCCATACAGAAACTGCTTTTGTATTCGGGTATAGTTTCTTTGCATATAGTTTATAGTCTTCCGTAGTAACACAACGACCTTGAGAAGCAAAGTCTAGAGGCGCACGTAACTTGATTGAACTAATACCTTCCGCATCAGAACCGCCAGAGGAATTGTCAATAATGGTTGTGGTAATATCTGTAACACCATCTATTGCTCCAGAGTTAGTAAAACTAGTAGCACCATTTGCTTCATAACTGTTTGTCACAACGTAAGTCAATATAACAATATTTCCATCATCCAATTTTTTACCTACAACACCATCTCCGAAATATACTTCATAACGTCCATCTGTATGTTCTTCTAAAAAGAATGAATCAGATGTACCAGTAACTTGAGTGATATCCGTAGTCTTGGTGAATGTAGTTAGCGTAGTATCGGATGCAGAATTTTGTACAGACACACGTAAGGTCTTAGTATCCGCTCCCTTATCCGCCAATAAAAACTTTTGGTCTAGGTTAGTAGAATCCACAGTGTATTTAGAAGAAACTCTTGTACCTTCGTATATGGTTACGTTCTCAAAAGGAATGTGGTTACCAGCAGAATATCCAACCATATCATCAATTGTAACAAACTCATATGCAATACCGTCCAGTTGATTAGAAATAAACTTAGTGCCGGCAGGCATAGTTGCGGTATTTAAAGATGAAGTATTAAGTTTGATATTTACGTTTGCGGTAGAAGCAGTAACAGAAGTGGTTTCATATCCTAGATGTTTCGCATGACTTACAACACTAGACCTAAGAGATGCACTGTCAAGGAACATCTCGTTTGCCATTGCGTTCATATTATACCCAAGGTAATGAGTATTATACGCAAGCACATCTAGTAATGCACTCATACCAGAACCTTCAAAATCATAATCCACAAAATGGTCTTGATTTTTCATAAAGGTTTTTAGGTTTGATTTAACTTGGTCAAAATCAAACTCTGTAATTTGTAATTTCTTTGTTGTTGCCATTATCGTAACACCTCTAACATAACGTCCAAAGTGATTACTTCCGTAGGAGCATTAACTACAAAAAATTCTACGGTAACATTGTAAGCATTCTGGTCTAAATTGGGGAAAGCTCTAACACCAATCAATCTTGCTCTAGGTTCATAATTCTCTATAACATCCTCAACAGCGGTTGCGAGAATAGAAGCAGTGATTGGAGTCATTGGTTCAAATAATATATCCCTTACGCCAGAGCCAATTTCTGGGTGAAATGGTTTTTCAAAGTGATTAGTTAAAACTAAGTTTCTAACTGAGCGTTTTACGGCAAGAACATCGGTAACCCTATTAACATCTTTAGTAGAGCTAACGAGTTTAAAATTTAAATCCAAATCTTTATACTTCTGAGCTGCTCGAGTGGAAGTATTCGTTCCTTCTGCATCAATATGTGCGGTAATTGCCATTAATAAGCTCCTTTTACTTATTTATAAGACTTTGCCTGCCTTTATCATATCTACTGGATGCATTACGTTAGTATATTCATTAGCAGACCACTTACCATCATCAAATTGCAACCAAGGACTAAACCCTGCTACAATTGCAGTTCGATTAATAGGGTCTTCCGTATACTTGTAGTTCCATCTATGCATCAACTCTACATTAATGAAATATCCATATCCAGGCTCAAATACAATCTTGTTCCCTGTCTCGTAGAACTCTATCCAATAATTCTCATCATATACCAGAGGAATTAATATTCTGGTGGTACTCTGACAACATTCATCCACATGATACATTTGCGGTTTAGCTCCGCCACGTAGATGTGGTAATCCAATTCCGTTTCTTGTTCTTATCTGTGCCAATCGACCTTGGATAAGTGTAAATGGTTTGAACAAGTCAAAAACATATTTGAAAGAGCGGAAGTATGTAACATCAGTTCTTCGATTAAGTCCAAGATGGTCAGAGTAGGTATCATGACCGTCAACTCTTTCCACTTTACTACCCAACCCATGTGAATGTGGGTTATCTTCCATATATGGATTGTATGTTAATCCTAGTCCGCCATATATAGGACTACGATCATTATCATTATACTTTAATTGTTTTGAACGATTAATCATACCCCACCATCCGAATTGCGAAAATGCAAGTTCTACATCCTTCTCCAATTCTTTCCACGGTAGGTCAAGCGGAATTTTCATATATTCCACTCTAGAACTTGGATTCTCATAATCTCTTATAGAGAACCCTTCGATATTTGTTCTTTTAGGTTTTGCTAGTTCAATACCAAAAGCTTTTGTTAGATATGCTTCTCTAGTACAATCTTTCGGTAAACTTGAGTCTTCGATAATCACTGGTTACCCTTCCACTTTCTGCCAAATTGACTTCACTTATAACTGCCTCTATTTCCTTATGCCAATAATCGAGAAATTTGTGTATACGTGGATATTCGGGAGTAACATCTTTAGTCTGCCATATAAATTCCTGTAGTATATTGGAATAATCTGGCATCCAGTACAATACCTGTAAAGTAACAATCGTCTTCTGACGTAAATCAAACATTATATTACGTCTGTGTAAACTGTCGTTGTCGGTATAGTTGATACAACAGCAGGAATCGTTTCAACGATTGCCCCTGTAGCCGCATCATAGGTTTCTTGTGGTATCCCTAGTTCCGCAAATCTTTCTGCTTCCTCTTTTAATACTGTAGCCGCAATCTCCGCCTTTTTGGCAAGGTCTGTTGCGAGCGCAGTCATGTTTGTTTTTAGTTCTTCATTATCTGCTAGTTCTGACACTATTTCTGTAACGGTATCAGTTGCAGCTTGTAGTGTCTCTTTCGCTTCTTCTAAAACTTCTCCGTCTGGGGTTACCTTATAATTTGGTATTGCCCCACAAATATCTCCTGTTCCACCGACTGTACCTAGTGCAGTAGAAACAAGGGAGTCAAGATCCGCACCGACCTTTGCAAGACCGTCTTTAAATTTGCTTTCTATGATAGCAAGTGCTGAAGCATACTCTGGACTTCCTACGGTTTTGGTAATAAGGTTAGTCAATTCTGCTTGTAGACTTGTAGCAGGAACGGCAAGCTGCGGTAATGCGAGTCCTTCCAGAGAAGATGTACAGGTTTGTAGTCCAGATGCCAAATCACTTGCAAGTGCAGAGGCATCTGCCTCTATTTGAGACAATAATTTTCCTTTTACATCTTGACAAGAGTTAAGTAGTGTGTTAAACTCCGCAGAAGCACCGCATAAGTTAGGAACATTTAAATTTCTTAAACCCATTCTAGTCTCCTATGACAACCTTTGAAAATCCTTGG
>CEUX01055403.1_pt1 | contig 24890 bp, 31 predicted proteins | sample 531361 | NCBI WGS metagenome assembly CEUX01 (sample SAMEA2622736, study PRJEB7988) | marine metagenome | isolation source: saline water (ENVO:00002010), including
TGTGGATAAAGTGAGTTGATATCAAAAGACACCACCCATTTTTGCATTCCGATCCTTGGTTCTTTTACATAAGCACCTTCATATTTGGTGTCCTTTATGTGCTCAACCCTAGGTGGTACACAAATCTTTTTTGTCATTAAATAGTTTGCGATTAACGTATCCCAAACTCTTACCTGTGAGAATATATCATTATAGTTTACTTTAGTTTCATATGCAAATGTCAAAGACAAATCAATTAGACCTAACTTATCTTCTAATGCGTCAACTATTTCAACGTCTTGTATATTATACTCTACAAATTTTTGAAAATCTTTTGTATAGAAATCTTTAAATGTTGAATATGGATTTTCTGTTTTAGTTTGTCCTAGTTCTACTTCACCAATAAAACCTAATCTATAACTCTCTTGTCTTGTTGGTATATACCATTTATATAAATCAAGATAATCTAACATTGCAATACCAAGTAGTGAATAATATGTGTTTGGTCTTCCTCTTACTACTATCTGCTCAACTTGAACAAGATTCCAAGGAGACATTCTACTTGCAACTTTCTCACCTGCAACCATCTTAATTCTATTCATTAAATATGGTAAGTCAAAAAATTTAGTATTCCAACCTGTGATAACATCTGGATAATTCTTTAACCAAAATTTCATAAACTCCATTATTAAATGTTGTTCAGACTTACATTTAATATAGGTTACATCTTTTCTATCTGTATTAAAATCACCAACACCCCAAGTTATAATCTGTTTGTTAGATTGATTTTTAACAGTAATACATAACAACTCTTCAACTGGATTATCTACATCTGGAAATCCATTTTCACAACTACACTCTATATCAAGTGTAAATATTTTAATTAAATCTTTAGACCATTTAATTTGATTCTTATAGTTCTCACTAATCCATTGATAATGATATCTTTCTAATCCATATATAGGAGAGTTTCTTGTTGCAACATCACGTTTAAATCTACGAGCACCATCAATAGAATTGAAAGTGATAGGTTTTAAATATTGACCTTGTAAGTTTTTAAATTTTTCTTGTTGTTGAGATACAGAATATAAAGTAGGACAAAAATTTATCTTCTCTTTAAACTCTTTATTATCTCTTACACCTCTAACAAGAAGTTTACCTTTATGTTCGGTAACGTTTTTATAAAAGTTCATAATCCCTCAAATGCACAGTTAATCCATCTAATTCTTTTGTTAAATATATCTGACAACTTAATCTACTCACTTCTGGTTTATAACCTTTTTCATATTCTATTAATTCTTGTTCCATTGAGTTCGGTTGTATTGGTAATTTATCTGCCCAAGCATTACCTACATAGATATGACAAGTAGCACAGGCACAATTACCTCCACAATCAGCAGGTATCTCTGGAAGATTAGCCTTCTTAGCAGCTTCCATCAGACTAAATCCTTCTGGAATTTCTACTGGTATCTTTTCGTTATTGTTTCGTATAAAGTTAACTGTTATCATTTATTCAACGTTGGTAGGCCAGTTTCAGTTATTAGCTGTTTTTTTGGTGCTACTATCGTTGAAGTATTTTGACTATAGTTATCTAGTATTTGTTTTTTAGGTTTAGAAAACGAAACTACAAATGCTCTTTCAATTTCAATAGATTGACCTTCTGAATAAGGTGCATAAGGCGTCATCATTAATTGCACAGGTTTACCTGGTGCAGCTTGCGTAGGTATGATAACAAATCCTTTCTCTACTGTAATTGTCTTTTCGTTTTTTGTGATTTTACCAATGACATCTTCGCCTGTCATTAGCCTTACTAATAATATTTCACTTGCCATTATATTTCTCCTTGATTATAATATATATCAATTCTGTTTATTTGTCAATGGTAGGACTTATCCTGGAAAATATGGTGTATATCCTTTTTCTTCCGAAGATGTATCATCAACACTAGTAATAGCATTGACTTCTGGTACATAATGTTTAAGCATACCTTCTACACCATTATGTAAAGTCTGTTTTGACATTGCACAACCACTACAGGAACCTGCCATTTCTAATTTGACTACACCTAATTCTTCATCAAACTCTAAAAAATTTATAAATCCATTATGAGCAGCTACTGATGGTGCTACTTTTTCTTTTAGCACTACTTTAATTTCATTAATTATATCTTCTTTATTTCTACTCATTAACTATTCTTATCTATTATTTTATCGTCTAAACTATATTTTGTTGTGATTACATATTTACGGTTAGGATTAACCATTACATTAAATCTATTCATTGTTTCTCTATCAAATAAAATTTTTGATTTCTCATCCCTATCGTCTAGTGTAAACTCTACATCTTTATAATAACCACCAGCAAACTCTACATCAAGTTTAATTGCATATCTTTCCTCTTCATAATCTCTTAAACCGCCCACTTTAATTTTTTGTGTACGTATAATATCACTAGTAATTGTTTTACCTTCTAGTGTCCAAGTTAATTTCTTACCACTAACTTTCATTTTATCAGCGTGTATAACAGACGTACCAGAGTTTCCTGTATCAAACTTACCAACTATACGTCCAAATGGTTTAATATTAACAACTTCTTTGAAACCACACTCACTAGGAACTTTTTTCCAGTTATCTCTATCTTCAAAATGTTGTACTAATTCTTTGCTTAAATTTCTATTTGTTGCTTCTTCTATACCTTCTGTACCTGGTGAAGAGTTAACTTCAATAACAAAAGGTGGATCTTTTTTTCTATTTTCTGCTGGTATAAAATCTACTGCAACCCATTGACCGTCTACTGCTTTTGCAGCTTTTAAACTTTCTTCTATTTCTAAATCTGTTAGTTCTAATTCTTTTACTTCAGCGCCTTGGGATACATTACTTCTAAAATCTCCTGGTATAACTTCACGTTTCATAGTCGCAAATATTTTACCTTGTAATACTAATACTCTAGCGTCCCATTTAGTTTTTATATATTGTTGTAATAATAAATCTGAATCTTCATCTTGTTTATTAAGTAATTGTACTATAGAATCTAATGCTCTTTCTGATTCAATAAACAATACACCAACACCTTTTGAACCTCTTAATGTTTTTAATATAACTGGAAACTTTTCTTCTAATTGTTCAAAGGCTTCTATTGATTTTTCTGGATCAGTTATTAAAACTGTTTTAGGTTGCTTAACTCCATAATCAGAAAGTCTTAATGACGTTCTATATTTGTCAGCACATATACTAACACATTGTCTACTATTGACTACACATACTACGTGCTTTTCTAATCTGGATACTATGTCCATCCAACTATCTTTACGTACTACAGAACCTCTTATAATAGCAATTGTATCTCTTGCGGATGCTCTAAAGCCTTTCTTATCATCTTTGTTATGAAAATATAACTCTCCGTCATCTCCTCTATTAACATAACCACCTGTGTTTCTATAGATGTATCCTTTATGTCCAAGCTTCTCAGCTTGTTTTAATAGATTTTTAGCTGTATGGAAGTTCTTATCGTTTTCAGGTTCGTCTGAAATAATAATAATTCTAAATGGACCAGAGCCTTTAGCTTCTGTTATGTAATCTTTAAATTTAGGTATCTGCATTTACTCATCTTTTTTTTCAGTTGTTTCTTTTTTCTCTTCAACTTTCTTACCTATATTATATTTAGCAGATAAAGTCCATTCTTTCTTTTCTTTAAACGGCAATACTTTAATCTGACTTAATGGTGCTTTATTTTCTGTCGCTTCTTTTTTGACAACATCAATTAAATTCCAATCTTGTAGTAATAAAGTTATAGTATTTCGTCTTTGAATATCGTTTAAAGTTAACGTTGATTTCTTACCGTCTAAAGCAAATAGTTCTTTAAAGTGTACAATATAATATTTGCCTTGTTTGTGTAGTATATGACACGATTGATAAAGTGTCTTATCTTTTCTACTTGCTACACCAATTCTTGTTAATGTTTCCCTGACCTTTAGAAAATCGTCAGGTTGTTTAATGGTCACTTCTAGCATATCACTAGGCGACCAACTAATATTTTCTTCGCTCATTTAAGCTTTCTCCCACCTTGTATCATTTTTGTTTTTATACTTTCAATTTGGTCGTCTGTAAGTATGTTGAGAGCTTCCTTTGCTTTTTGATTACTATAACCATAATACTTTTTAATAATCTCTAAATTCTTCAACTTGGTTTGTGTTAACCACTTACCTCCAAATCGCCTTTTCTTTCTGATACTATTTATTAAATAATGGAATTGCATACGTTTAGATAGGAAGTGTAGTCCGTTCATTTCATTGCTATGCATTATAGTATCATAGAACATAGACATACAACGATTTATTACATAAGGATTATATTTCTTTTCCCAAGTTTCATCAGCAGAATCCAATAGTGGTTTCTTTGTTTCATTAATTGCTTTTAAATAATCTTTTAGTTCATACATAATATTCTTTCTGGTGCCCTTTACTGGACTTGAACCAATAACCTACTGATTACAAATCAGTTGCTCTACCAATTGAGCTAAAAGGGCGTAGCATAACGTCTTAATATTTCTTTGTCTTCTCCTTCTATAGTAAACATCTTCTCAATAGCGGGTTGCTCCATAGGGATTAGTATCATCTTTAGACCCTTTTTAGTTGTGTATCTATAAAACTTAAATCCTTTATCAACTTGATAGATACCTGCCTCATCTAATTTAGAACAAGGTGCTTGAACAAAAACAAAATAGTCAGCGTTTTGACATTTTTTTAACTGGTGATTATCTTTTATAGTAAAACATCTTTTAGTTATAAATGGAACCTGTGTTTTTACTTCAAGATGTTTACCATTAATTTTTAAATCTTTTTGATTATCGTATGGATCAACAGAATGCTCAACAAAAATTTTTTGTTTATTTAAATAATTAGCAACTATCTTTTCGCCAGCATTTCCTAATAATAATCTCTTATCTATCATACTCCAAAACTTTCTAATGGACTAACATAACTTCCATTAAGCATTTCTAAAGTTGTTTTATTTCTATTATTAGCATTGTCGCCACTAGTTCTTGTTTTTATAGCGTGGCAATTCTTACATAATGTTTGTACATTTTCAGGAACATTATTAAATCTATCTCCATCTATATGATCCATTTCTAATTGACAACCATTTATTATATCAGCAACACATTTAAAACCTAATCTTTCATCAATATTTTCGCAATAGTCTTTTTTATGTTGTTTAACTCCTGGTCTATTTCTTCCACCTCTATGACAAGTATAGCATTCAGTTCTACAGTCTATTGAACCATCTTGATTATATTTTCTAACGTGAACATTTTTATTACAGCCTTCATTTATACATATTGGAAGTAATGTATTTGAAAAGACTTTATTTTTTCTATGCATTATTTAAATTTACAATTAGCCATTATTTCAGTTAAACAAGCAACCATATTGATTTCTTGGTCTGCAACAAAGGCTGATTTATATTGATATCCAGCAATTACTAAAACTGCTTGAGGAATAGATTGAGGTTGTAGAGTTTCATAACAATGTTTATATACTTCTGTAAATAGATTAGCAGGTTCTTTATCTAAATTATTAATAACCCACTTTCTCATTCCATTAAAATCTTTTGTTTTTAAAATTTTAATTAAGTCTTTATACGTTGCTTCTGATAAATTAAATAATACTCCACTATCTATCTTACCTCTTACTGAATATCTTTGAAGTTCGTTAATAGTTCTTCTAAAATCTGGATAATATTTTTGTATTAATTCTGCAATAACTTTTTTATCAAATTCAATATTCTCTTCTTTCAATATAGTTTCTAACCTTTTCATAAAGGCAACCATTGATATTTTCTTTTGACCATTAGTTATTGCAAAATCAATTACAGTACATCTACTTTGGAGTGGTTTAATAATCTTATGTTTATAATTACAAGTGAATATGAATCTACAATTATTATAAAATGTTTCTATGAAATTTCTTAAAGCAGGTTGTACAGACTCAGCGTTCATATAATCTGCCTCATCTAATATAACAACTTTATGATTGGACTCTTCGGTAAGAGATACAGTACTAGCAAAGTTTTTAACTTTGTGTCTTAACGTATCTATTTGTCTACCTTCATCTGATCCATTAATGATAATGTAATCAGCACCTATCTCTTCACACAGCGCTCTTGCGACCGTTGTTTTACCAGTACCTTGCGTACCAGATAATAATAGGTTTGGTATTTCTTTTTGTTTTAGAAACTGGGAAAAGGTTTCTTTTAAATCTTCTGAAAGAATACAATCCTTAATAGTTCTAGGACGGTATTTTTCAACCCACAAATTTTCTGCCATAATATTTCCATAATTTAATTATTTGTCAATGAAATAATAGCTAGAACAACAATGAACACTATAAATGCCCAAGTGTCTAACTTATATTTCTCTACAAGTTTATATCTTTTAGAATTCACTATCAGGCTCTAAAGCAATCCAATATTGGACAGGTTTATTTTTATTGATAAAATGACTTATCATCTTTTCAGATAACGCAATGTCATAATCGTCAGGTATTACTTTCAAGTTTTCTGCCTTGAAATACGCAACAAATTTTTTATCAGTTTCACCTACAACAGCTGAATAATCATTTGAAGATTTATTTTTCTTATCAGTAGCAACCATTGTGATAGTTTTTCCATCACCTTTAACTGCTATGTCTGGTAAGTTTAAGGTAACAATACCTTTTTGTAAATCGTCAAACTGGCTTCTTTTTAATGTAAAGGTTACATATTTGTCTGGCATTGTTATACCTTTTGTAGGTGCAACAATAACTGACTTATCTGCAAAGAAGTATTTAACTGATTGCCTAGAGTTAGCGTTTTTAATAGTTAGATTGCTTGAACCATTAAATTGTATATCAGATTTTGTAAACAATTCAACTGCTCTTAAAAATTCAGGCAAATCATATATCGCAAATTCTTGCTCAAACTTATTATCTATATCTGCTTCGGCAAGAATATTCTTTAAAGTAGAAATAGTTTTTAGTTGCTTTCCAGGTTTTACTAAAATGTTCTTATTAATTTCAGCAAAATTCTTTAAGATTGCAACGGTACTTGTTGATAGATTCATAATATCAATTCCTCCATAATTTAATCATATAACAAAATGTAATAAATGTCAATGCTAGATATTATTTAAAACATTAGAAGGAGAAGATTGTCCATAAGGATCATCATCACTTCCATTATCATTGATTCCTGGTTCTTCAAACCATTGTTCAATTTTTAAATCGTTAACTACAGCAGCATATCTCCAAGACCTCATACCAAAACCTTTATCAGTTTTGTTAATTAACATACCTAAACGTCTAGTAAAATGTCCGTTTCCATCTGCAATAGGTTTAACGTTTTTAATTTTCCAGTCAGCAAACCAAGCGTTCATAACATACGTATCGTTTACTGATATACAATAAACTTCATCTATACCTTTATCTTTAAATTCTTGGTATCTCTTTTCGTATTCTGGTAATTGTTTTGCTGAACAAGTAGGTGTAAATGCACCTGGTAAAGCGAATATAACAACTTTCTTTCCTTTGAAATAATCATCGGTAGTTTTATCTACCCATTTACCATCTTCAAAAGAACAACCGCCGTCAACTAATTCGTCACCTTCTCTTGTTTTAAATGTAATATTTGGCACGTGACCAAAGTATAATTTATTCATAATGATTAATAATATATATTATTTTATTTGGATTGTCAATGCTAGTCTGAAATCATATCACAGGTTTTTTCATTTGCTAGTAATCCTGCGTTTTTATCGTATATCCATACGTAAGAATAGTGAACCTGGTCACCTTTATCTACGCATTTCTTACCAAAAGATACTTTAGGATTTGCAACTGAACACCCAGCGAGTAGAATCAGACTTGTTATTGCTATTAATATTTTATTCATATAGTTATTTATAAGTGGCGAGTCAATAGTTTATGCTATCCTCGCCACTATCTATTACTATTTAATGTTTATTGTTTTAAGTTTCTTACTCTCTGGAATAATCTTCTCCATAGAAACTCTTAATAAACCATCTTTTAACTCAGCACCTTTAACTTCAACGTCATCAGCGATTGTAAAAGACCTTTTAAAGTATCTCTTTGAGATACCTTTATGTATTACCTCACCATCTTTATCATCTTTAGACTTCTCTTCCGTCTTTGATTCGATAGTTAGCATACCGTTTTCAACTGATACATTAATATCTTTTTTGTTGAATCCTGCTAATGCAACTTCAACATCAAATTTATTCTTATCAACTTTTACGATATTGTATGGTGGATAATTAGACACATTAAGAGTATCAAATTGATGGTCAAACATTGATTCAAAATGATTGAATACATCATCAAATCCTACTGATAATGGTCTTAACTGATTAAAAATAGATAATGCTTTATTGGTCATATTAACCTCCTTTTTTAAGCAAAGTTATTTTTATTATATGAGTCCCATTAAGGCAACTCACTACTACTTATATATGTACTAATTTCTATATTACAAGTAGCGTGGGTATTTTTTTTAAGTTGAACACCCAAAACATCTACTCGGTTAAGGCTACCGCTCCGAATTCAATGGGAGATTTTATGGACTCCAGTCCTGGGATCTCCCTAACCCTGGTATTTGTTTTTGTTGCGACAACACGGCACAAATATTCAAGCCATTCCACGCCCCAGGACTTATGAATTGCCTGGTATAATATATTTATGTTTATCAAAGCACAGGCGCTGGAAATTCTATAATCTACTCTCTAAAAGCTTCTGCTTTTTCTTGTAGTTTTTAATTCCTTGTTTTTTCTTCTCACGTTTTATTTCAGATGGCTTTCTGTAATATTGTTTATCTCTATACTCTCTTAAAATACCTGCTTTAAGTACTTTCTTTTTAAGCACACGCATAGCTTTTTCAAGATTACCACCTCTTACTTCTACAGTAATACTCAATTCAATCCCTCCTTCCTATCATTGTATTCTTCTAATCCGCATTTCACACACGCACCAAATCTTGGTTTATGTACGGTACTATCTCCACAATTGGAGCAAAATATAAATTCTCCTTCTTCTTGAAAGTTAACACTTCCTGCTACTCTTTGGTTTGCTAATCTCTCACGTTTCTTTCTTTCATCACGTTGTCTAAAAGATTCTTTCATAGACTCTTCCAAATCTTGTTGTTCTTTATCAGCGTGTTCTTTAAAATCTTCAATCATCTTTTTTAGTTGGTTCCCATACTGGAATTTTATCTTCGTATTCTAGGTCGTGATACGACCCTGGTTTATATGTAGTTAAATCTGGCATAGGTGCTGATCCAGTTCTACCTTTTTTAATATCTTCTTTTGTCCATTGTGGTTTCTTACTCTTATCTAAAGAACCTACATTAGTAGGATAACCTGGTTCACATTTTTGTACCTTACCTCCTTTTTCAAGGAATTTTTTCATTAACTCATCACGTTCATTTTGATCCATTCAGGTACCTCTCTATTTGTCCACTTTGCTAGATGTTGTTTATATTTGTTATAATAATTTCTATATGCATTTATACTATCATTATCTTTAACGTCATCTGGCATTGCAGGTGTTGGTTGTGTAAATTCTTTATCTGGAATGTTTTGAGGTGGTGTTGCTAAAACATTATGTAGTTTTGAATATGTTAAATGTATCTTGCCATATCTGTAAGAATATTCTTGGCATAATGCATTGAATAAACTATACAAATATTCATAATTCTTTTTTGATTGTCTTACCCATACAGCACTAGGATGATTTTTATGTGTTGGTTTATATAGACCCATAGGATTATTCATTACTTGGTTTGATACATCAAGTTCCCAATGAGCTGTACATAATAACTGAGCATACTCTAATATCATTTTAACACAATGCTTATCATTGTGATATTGAGCACACTTGTTTACATCTTTATCTAAATAAAATATATTCATAATTCTAATCTCTATTTAGTGTACAAAGAAGGCGGAGCACTACCTCCGCCTTCAGGACTTACACTATGATTGATAGGTTTTAGATTTTATCAGCGTCTGCCTCTTCATCTGACTCACTATCATTGTCTTCCTTAACTTGAGCTTCTACTTCAGCTTTTCTCTGGTCTTCAGCAATTGATTCTGCTGTTGCCCCAGCGTCAACTTTAGTATAAAGTTCAACAAAGGAATTCTTTGTATCAGCGTCAAATCTATTAGTACATACTTCAATAGATTTCATCTTATCTTTAAAGATGGCATATGCTTGTACAATATGGACAAGTCTTCTAGTTGATATAATCTCATCAACTCCACCGTCAAAGTAAGTTTTTCTGATAACATCTGCCCAAGTTACCAACTTATTACAAAACTTGGAATCTTTTTTTCCAGCTTTTTCTAAAGTTTTATTTAAGATTTTTTCCTCAATCTTAACACTTGGATATTTCTGTTCAAAGGTAATTGGAAATCTTTCCAAAAACGCTTCGTTAAGTACGTTAGTTCCAATAAACTTACCATCATCACTACCTTGACCTTTAGTATTGGCAGTAGCAATAACGTTAAATCCTGGAGCAGGTTTAACAAACTTATTAATCTTTTTAACAAAGATACCAGAACCTTCAAGGATTGGTTGTAAACACATTATCTTATTACTTGCAAGGTCTATCTCATCAAGTAAAAGAACAGCGCCTCTTTCCATTGCCTCAATAACAGGACCATTTTGCCATACAGTTTGACCGTCTTTAAGTCTATAACCACCAAGCAAGTCGTCCTCATCGGTTTCAATTGTGATGTTAACTCTAATTAACTCTCTTTTGTTTTCGGCAGCAGCCTGGGTTACTCCCATTGTCTTACCGTTACCAGAAAGTCCTGTAATAAAAACAGGATAAAACATCCTAGATTTCATTATAGATTTTAAATCAGGATAGTTACCAAAAGAAACGAAAACTGAATCTTTTTTAGGAACTATATTACCAGTAAGAGAAGATACTATATAAGCAGCTTCTGATTTGGTTTCTGATTTAGGTTCATCAGCAACGGCGTCATTAGTAGAACCGTCAACTGGTACTTTAAACATACCTTTACCAACTTTATATTGGTCGTCATTAACTAACCAATAAGGAAATGGTAATTTATGTTTTTTATGGATTTTAAGTAAGTCTCCTCTTCTGACTTCCATAGCGTCAGGATATTCTTTTTTAAGAATATCAACAAAGACTTTTTGTTTATCATTTAACATAGTGTATCCTCCTTTTTCATATTAAATAATTCATTATATACTAATACAGTACCATACTTTAGGGTCAAAGTCAAGGGTTTTAAAACGTTGTATATCAACACTTTAAGCGACCTCCTGTATAAACTTATTTAAAACTACTCTGGAAACTAATCGATTCTTCATACTCTTACCGAAGATTCTCTTTAACTCTCCTTTAGTTCCTTTCTTAACAGCAGCGTCATTTAAATTAAAATTCTGAACGTTCATAGATTTTCCATCTAATAAGAAATACTTGTCATAACCAGTCTTATCAATTAAAGCAGATTTATTTTTAGTAAATTCTTTTCTTAATGCTGATACTTTTTTTTCTTTATCAGCCCAATCTTTATAATCTCCAACATATCTGTCCATATCCCATCTTCTTAATCTTTTAATAACATAGAAACCAACAACTGTAGCATTGTGATTATACTTAATCATATCTAATAATGTATTGGTCATACTATCTCCATACCAATCTTTTATGATATATCTTTTTTTCTTATAATTAATAACTAGTTTATCATCATAACCAATATTTTTTAAGTAAAATTTATTTTTTTGTTTTTTATGGTCAGCAATTTCATATTCATCTGTTAATTCAGATACATCTTTAATTTGATTATGTCTGAAAGAGTTAGCACCACCATCAGTTAAAGTAATAAAAGTAAGTTTTTCAACTTTATATTTCTTTTGGAATATTGGAATTAATTTATTAACTACTAATAAACCTTCGTTTAATGGAGTATTTCCTAAATGATATTGGTCAGGCATATAATAATTAGTACCTTGAGGATAATCTATATCACTTCTTCTAAATCCATATCTATAATCATATCCCATTGAAGAGTGATATAAATGTAATAAAGACTCTTCTAATTCTTTTTTATTCATTCTATGACTAGCAATATTAACTAATTTAAATTTATCAAAAGCAAAGTCATCAACTTTATAATTATAAAAATGTTTTTCTTTTTCTTCTAGTCTTCTTTCACTAGTAAAGAAATATACCTCAAAAGGTATGTTAACTCTTTTAACAAAGTCTATTAAGTTAATTAATTGTTCCACAGTATTTTGTAAACAATCACTCATAGAACCAGACCAATCTAATAACATTATCATCCCGTGGTTTTTTCCATCAGGAATAATAGTCATCTTTTTAAATATGTCTTCACTAAATTTGTAATTCTTTAATTTTAAAGGATCAATAATTCCAGTCTTGTTAGTAGCAGCTCTCTTATAAGCAGTAGCAGCTTTTTTCATTTCAAACTCTTTAACAAGATACATTACAGTTTTCTTATTTTCACTTCTAAATTTTTTAAATTTATTAAGTATCCATTCTCTATATTGTTTTGTACCTTCTGGATAATCTTTTAAATGTCTATTGATATGTAATCTCCAATCATTTAACCATTCTTTATATGAAGTTAAACAAGAGTCTAAATTAGGATCAGGAAAAGTACCATATGTATAAGAAGTTTTTTGGTCTAACAATTCTTCTTTTTTCTGTTCAAATGCTTCGTTAGTAATTGCTTTTAATTTTTTAACAACAGGTTCACCGTCAGCACCTTTAGCGTGTTGAGTTGCTTCTCCTTTATCTTTAGTATCATCTTTTTTATCTTCTGTATCAGTATCAGATTTACCTGTATCAGAATCATCTTTTTTATCTTCATCTTTTTTATCATCTGAATCTTCTGAATCTCTTTTATCATTTTTTTCGTCCTGTTCATCTGAATTGTCATCTATATCATCTGGCAATTCCATAGCGTCATCACTATCTCCATCTTCATCTGATAAATCATAATTAGATATAATAGGATGCATATCAAAGTCAGGCAATTTCTTTAACTCTTCAACTTGTTTTTTCTGCCAATCTAACATTTCTTTAGCAAGGTTAACTACATCTTTAAAAGTTTTAAGAGAGTCAACCTTGTCTAACCATTTATTATTATCGGGAGAAAAAATGAACGGTAATCGGTTACTTGATTTACTTCTTAAATTAATCTTATCAATTAACATAAGAGATTTATTTAAATCTTTTCCGTGCATACCAAAGAAGTTTTGTTTTTCTAATATATCAAAACCGTTGATATAATTTTTAACAACTCCTGGGTATTTCTTTTGTATAAGTCTATCTATTCTAGTATCTTCTAATACATTTACGTATGTTCTTAATTCTTCTTCATCACATATTTTTTTCCATCCATCTTGAGGAGTCCATAATGCGTGAGCACATTCGTGTGCTATTAACATATCATATACGTCACCTTTTTGTTCTTTAAATATAGGTAAAGTTAACACACGAGTCTCGGTGTTAAAACTTGCTGTCTTAACATTGTTGTGTTGTACTATGATATTTTCTGTTGCGATTAATTTTGCTAATTGAGATTTCGTATCTAAATTTACGGAATTTATTTTAGTGTTTTTTCTCATAATGTACGTATACAGTACCATACTTTTATGGGAAAGTCAAGCGTTAAATAAGTGAGATTTTATGCGACTTTTTCGGCGTTTTACTTTTTAAATATGAAAACAGGCTCATATTTTGCACCAGATTCTTGCGAGGATAGTTGTAATTTGTATGTATCTATATGTTCAAAGCCTTCACTCTTTGCGATTTCAACAGTATCTTTTTCAAAGGTTTTATGTGATTTAATATCTGCTACATTTAACCCCATAATCTTACCTGGTTTTAAACCTTTATAAACGTTTTGTATAGTCTTTCTTAAAAAACCATTATTCCACGCTTCATTACTATCAAACTGATTAAATGATTGTCCTTCTTCTTCACCATATTGCTCCCAATTAAAATAAGGTGGACTTGTAAATGCAAAATCTAAAGCATTTTCTTTAGGTTCAAATACTTCACTTCCACACTTGTTTAAAAAGTAGTTTCTATTAGGTCTAGCAAAGTCTTTCTTTATTTCAGTTAAACCTTTAAATGTTTTTTCTGCTGGATCAGTACCTATATAATTAATATCTGATATAATAGCACCGAGAATACGACCACCGTACCCCATTGACATATCCCAAACCATAGCACCTGGGTGGGCAAAATGTGAATAGAGTACAGCAGCCGCTGTAGGTCTAAAATTAGAAACACATTGAGTTCCTGTATATCTTCTTAATAAGGATCTCATAATACTTTCTGATTTATGTTTAGATTCGCCATCTGCTCCTAAATTTTTATCAAATAAATTAGCGCTTTCTGGTGCTAAATCTTCATACCGAAACTTGCCAAAGAAACTACCTGTAAGTAATTTTCTAATACCTTTTTTAAAGTGTTCTTCACTTTCATATATCTCCATAGGAGTTCTCATTTTACCACATCTGATACCAAAACTATGTGGCATATATGACCACGCTAATGCTAAACCTGTTTGATTAGGTTTAATAACTTTATCTTGCGTTAATAATTCTTTCCAATTAGTATTTTCTAATTCTCTAAACTTCTGTTTTCTCCATAATGGATCTGTAGAATAATATGGAAAACCTCTATCTTGCCAGTACTTGTATACGCTATCTATATTATTCTGTAATTGTTCTTCATTATCAACTACACCTTTTAGATTGCCTTTTTTAGTTATATTCTCATCACCAATTGTTTCTACACCAAAGGCTGCTAAGGCGTTCATTGTATCTGTTTTGTTAGTTAACTTTTTCACTTGCTTTTATTGCCTGTTCTTTTTTGCCATTGTTTAAACATCTTTTGTGCTTTATTTTTCGCCATATCTAATTTAAATTTTGATACTTTATCTGTAAAGTTTATACCTAACATATGTTCCATTTCGTGCTGGAATATTCTACTAATCATACCATCTAATTGACCTTCTTTTAAATCACCTTTTTCATCTGTATATTTTACAACACATTTTCTAGGTCTTTTAATTGATAAGAATAAGAAAGGAAATGTTAAACAACCTTCTTTCATTAATATCTCTTCTTCACTTGTACTAACTATCATAGGATTAAAACAAGCCATTTTTAAACCACTTTCTAATTCAGGATGGTCGCCTAATACAAACATATTAAATGGTAATCCTACTTGATTAGCAGATAATCCTATACCACCAAACCTTCTCATAGTTTTAAACATAACATCTGATAGTTCTTGTCTATCTTTAAATTTATGTTCTTTTAACATATCATCTGTAAAAGGTGCTACTGCTGATTGTACTCTTGGATCACTAGGTGGAACCAAAGTTAATATTCTGTCTTTTAATTCTGGAAAAGCTTTAAGAATTTCTTTATCTATTTTTTTATCTGGCATTATATCCTATCTAGTACCGTAAAGTTTTGATCCTTTTTGTACTTTATTATATTTGTAAATTTATCAAACAATATATCTCCTTTATGCGAAATAATAAAAACATTTTCTTTAGATAGTTTCTGTACTATTTTAAAGAAATCATCCGTTCCTGTCAAGTCTAGGCTTGAATCAAATATCTCATCTAACACTAAAAGGTTGGTATGTGTACTATTTTTCATTCTTGCTATATCTCTCCACGTGAATAATAGTGCTAAATCTATTCTCATTTTCTCACCTTCGCTGAAGTTATTATAATTAAATGTATCTCTATATCTACTCTTAACCGTTTCATTAAACTCTTCATCTAAATGAAAAGAAACATAAAAATCCATTGCTTGTAAATACTTATTAATTAAAGAGTTCATTATAGGTATATACTTTTTAATTATTTGTGCCTTAGCACCTTTATCATTTAATATCTGTCTTATCACATCAGCGTATTTTTTATCCTCAACAATTTTGTCTAATTCTATTTTACTTATTCTTAAATTTTCTTTTAAGTCTGCTAATTCTTTTCTTATATTTTCTATATCTTCTTCTTTATTAGTTAAATTAGATAAATCTTTTTCTATTGTATCACTATGAGATTTAAGATTTTCTAATGACGTTTCTACTTTAGATAAATCAACTCTTAAACTATACATATGGTCAGACACTTTATCATACTCACTAATCTTTGTTTCTGTTTTTGTTATCTCTCCTAACAACTCTTTCATACCTTTTTCTAATTCAGCAATTTTATGTCTTTCATCTTTACAATGTTTCTCTTTTACTTCTTGTTCAATAGGTTGTGTACACGTAGGACATACACTATTCTCTTCAAAGAATTTTAATGTCTTCTGGTGTCTTTCTAAATTGTTTTCAATCTTTGATTCTATCTTCTCTAATTTTTTTAGTTTTGTATTAGTAGGATCCTTATCTTTATATTGTTCTTGTCGTTGTTCTAACTCTTCGTTTATCTGTTTAATCTTTAATTCATATTCTAGTCTATCTTTAGTATTCTTCTCTAATACCTTATTTTTATGCGTTTGGACGTCTATATCCTTATGGAGAAGGGTGTCCAAGTACTTTTGTTCAGTCTGATACTTGGCCTCAATTAACTCACATTGATGTCTTACTTCTGTTATCTTTCCTTGTAGTGCTATCTGCTCTGCTCTTATTGTAAGGTCCATTCTAGTAAATGCTCTTATGTCTAATATCTCTTCAACTACTTCTCTTCTATAACTTGCTCTCATCTTCATAAATGGCATATAAGATGAAGACCCTAATAAAACTACTTGACAAAAGGATCTGTAATTACACCTCATAATATTTGCTTCAAGATACTTTTGATAATCTACATTACTAGCGTCTTGACTTAATAACTGACCATCACAATAGATTTCAAATATATTAGGTTTAATACCTCTTATAATTTTATATGCTTTAGGTCCTACATTAAAAGATAATTCAACTAATGCACCACTTCCATTTATAGTATTTACCATTTGGTCTTTCTTTATAATTCTAAATGGTTTATTAAATAAGGCAAAACATAATGCGTCTAATAAAGTTGACTTACCTGATCCATTTGAACCTACTATCAATGTCAATTGTGATTTTCTTAAATCTACTTCTATAGGTACATTACCTGTAGATAAAAAGTTTTGATATTTTATATTATTAAATTGTATCACTTTTTTTCATTACCGTTGAAGATGACATAGGATTAATAAAATTTAAATTACCTGACACACTTATTCTTTCTCCTGGTGTTTTAAATGGAAATACTTCGTGTCTTAATTGTGCAGGAAATATAAAACCAAATCCTACTTGTGGTTCATATTTGTATGTGTGTTCAGCCCAACGAGGTGTCATAGATTCACCATAATGAAATCCTATAACTCCAGGTCCTAAACCTGTTCCTTCAAATGCTTTTTTCTCTTCATCTAAATTTGGTGTTTGTAAATATATAACCCAAGATAATTGTCCATTATGATTGTGTTGTGGATTATATTCGTTCTCTTTCATATAATTAATCCATAAGTCAATTAATTGAAAAGATTTGGAATGCATTTTATTATCAAATTTGGAACCTATATAACTTAAAGCACCTTCAGCATATGAGTCTACATAAGGTTGCCATTGTTTTACAAACCATTCTTTATCTTCGTTTGAATATCCTCTTTGGTCTCCTAATATACCTGCTAAGCTTTTATTTCTTGAGCCTGGTATAGCATTTTTACCTCTTTCTATAAGTCCTTCTAATAGTGTATCGTGTATTTTATAATGAGCAACAAAAGGACCAAAATTTAAATTGCCTAATATATCTACTTTACTTGGTATCATTATTCACTTGCCTCCTGATATAGTTCTTTAACTTTTTCTTTAATCTTATTCTTATCTAAATCTGTTTCTATATGGTCTATATAATTATTTAGGAAAGTTGTAGTATCTTCTCCTTGTTCTATTTCGGGTACACTTGTATTAACGTCTTGCGTATCTTCAAATATATCTAATTGATATACTGTTAATGTATCATATATTCTTTGTACAAATCTATTAAACATATCTTCATCTGTTTTATTTGTTATAAACAACTTAATAAAACTTTTATCAAATCTTGATATATCAACTTTATCATAATCTTCCATCATATCATTGTAATATATTTTTCTAAAAATCCTCAAAGGATTAGATACTCTAGTTAACTCTCTAGTGTCTGTATCAAAGATATGGAATCCTTTTGGATCTTTATAATCACTCCATACTATTTCATATTGCGTACCTAAATAATATATTTGACCGTCATCTGATTTCTTATGAAAGTGTCCAGACATAACTTTTTCAAATCTATGAAACGTTGTTTTATCTAAACCTTGTTCGTTCATAAATCCTCTATGCATTTCAAATCCTTTTATTTCTAAATGACCCATACATATTTCAGCATTTGTATTTTCAATTTCATACATAGATTCCTCATAATTCTGGTCACAAATCCAAGGTAAAAATAAAATATCTAAACCATCTAAATTAACTGTTTTTGGACCTGTATATATCCAAGGTTCATTTAAACCATCATAAGTAGTACACAATTCATTTATAGCATTTACTTCGTTTGTATTCTTATAATAAGTATCGTGATTACCTAATATAATATGTGTATCAATCTTTTCTTCCCAAAGTCTTTTCATAAACTTTTGACGAAAAAAGTTCGCCGTTTTAAAGTTTATAAATTTACGTCTATCAACTACATCACCTAAATGTATTAACGTTTTAATATTATGTTCTTTCAAATAAGGAAAAAACAATTCGTCATAAAAACGTTGTTGATATTCAGCAAATGCTGGACTATCGTTCCGACAACCAAAATGGGTATCGTTTAATAACGCTATTTTCACTAAAACTTCCTAACAATATGTTTTCTTAAAGCTCTTACTAATTCCTCAAGCTTATCTATAACCGAAATTAAACTAGGGTCAGTAATATAATGTTGTTGTTCTTTTAACTTATCATATTCTTTTACTGAAATTTGAACCATAGGACTATAATCTCTTTTACCTTCGTTCTCATAAGTTTTATCGTGTTCGTGAGTAGTAGTATTTACTATTCCTTTTTCACCATCTAAAGCTTTTTGTTTTTCTTCTTGCTCTGTCATTTTCGTTTAACCTTTTTCTTTTTCTTAACTGGTTTCTTTTCTTCTTCTTGTGGTAAGTTCTTTTGTAAGAATTCTGTAAATTGATTTTTAAACTCTCTATCTTCTCCAGGTTGCAACGTCATATCATCATAGTTTGCTTCCTTTATCATTCTATGTTTAATTGTTGTTTGTTTCTTTTCTTTTTGTATTCTCCTTACGAAAGCGTAATAGATAATTTGAGTGAAATACGCAAATGGATTATTAGATGTTTTAGGATTAAAATTGTCAAGATATTGCAAACAGTTTTCAATTCCATCGGATATCATATCATCACGATAGGTATAGTTTATAAAGTTTGGTCTAAATGATAAATGGTTTGCTATCTTTAAAAAACACTCGCCTATATAATCAGGCACAGGTGGTTTATTTTCTTTTAATCTTTTTGCTTTATTGACAGATTTCTTATAAGCAATCATAGCCAACAAAAACTCTTTGTTGTTTACATAATGCTCTGGTCTTTTTTTGATTCTAATTGATTTTGTCATAATTAATACATATTACTTTATTTTCTTCCGTTTGTCAATGGTAGGCCATAGTAAACGTTTAAGCGCTTTAGATAGATTTTTTACTTTGATGATTTCACCAATTTGCCATTGTTTGGCTATGTGTGCTTGGGGACGTTTTTTATTTTCAATCACTATTGACAATCCTTAAAAAATGTATATAATGGACTATGTAGTCCGTTGAGAAGCTAGCTATATACTAGTGAATCGTTCTTTTCTTTCCACCATCTAACTCTTTAAATATTTCATTTAAAATCTCATTATCTTCTTCTGATATTTTTTCTTGTTTAAAGATAGATTTAGACGCCTTTTTAGGTTGGTCTAATTTATCATAATCTTTTGCAAGATTCATATAACTTGATACCATATCCTCAGACGCCAACGTTATAGTCATAATCTTATCTTTTGGAATATTAACAACTTTATCTGGCGTATAATTTACCCACTTTATAAGGGCTATATAATCTCTTATTCCCATAGAGGTCATCTGTGGAATGTATTTAATTTGTAAAGGTTTACTGATTCTTACTAATGGAGATTTCTCTGGAAGTTGTTTTTCTCCTTGTGGTAAGTGTGCAACCACATCATCACCATTTATAAGTTTAAAGATTCTTATATTAGCTACTTCTTTTGCCATTTCTCTCCAATTCTATATTGTGAATTTGATAGTCAAAATCTTCACTATTGTATATATTTATACGTTCTCTAAAGTGTTGTAGGGTATAGTTTTCTTTTTCGCCGTAGGAAAGGTCATCAGCTATATCGTATAATGTAGCGTGTGATTTATTATCTTTTAATCTTAATCCTCTTCCTATAGATTGTAAGTTTCTTATCCTACTTTTACTAGGGCTACTAAAAACAATATTGTGTAAATTACGAATATTGATACCAGTACTGAACGTCCCATAAGAAGCGACAATAATTGCGTTGTCCGACTTTTCTGTAATTGCTCTAACTCTTTCTCTTTCATCAGCCTCAACACCTCCGTGTATATAGAAAACAGGTCGGTCGCCTACCTTTTCTTTAATTAATTGTTGTAATAACTTACCGTGTTTCTCTACATATTGAAATAATAATAAAGTGTTTCCTTGCAAGTTAGCGGCCAGATTCCTAATGTATTTATTACGTTTGTCATTTCTAACTAAAAAGTCCATTTCTTCCTGATATGTTTTGTTCTTTAATAAGTTTCTATCAGCTTCACTATATTGTAGCACTAAACACATTATCTTTAAATCTGCTAAATGTTTTTGTTCTTGTAATTCAGTTGTAGATACTACTTTATTTACTGCACCAAACAATCCTTCTAGTACTAGTTTATGTGTTTTACTATCATCTAACGTTCCTGTACAACCTATTTTGTATTTACAATTGACTAGTTTAGTCATTATCTTTGTCAATGAAACTGCTTTAAATAAATGAGCCTCATCTCCAATTATCATACCATAATCGCTAAAGTAATTTTTTGCTAATTTGTATATAGATTGCCAAGTAGATATTACAACTCTTTTAGTTGTTGTTTTACTATGTCCTTCATATATTCTATGTACGTTTCTTTCAGAAGACCAACCATAGTCTTTAAAGTCTTTATATAATTGTTCAACTAATGAAGTGGTAGGTACTATAATTAATATCTTTTTATGTTTAGGTAAACGTAATAGATTAAAACGTACTAATAGATATAGTATAAGAGATTTACCACTAGCAGTTGGAGATAATAATAAACATCTATTCTTTTTAACTGCATATGTAAATGCTTCTTTTTGATAATCTCTTACTTCTAAAGGTATTTTAAGTGCTTTAATAAATTGATTTACTTTACTATCATCAACTTTAGTATCTTCTATCTTTGTTCCATCAACAACTTCTACATTATTTTCTTTGCACCAATTAAGTACATATGGATATAATCCAACATATATTTGTCCAGTTGCATATGAAAATAAACGTATCTTGCCATCCCAAACTCTATTACGAAATTGTGGCATAAAACGAAAACCAGGTACTTCAAAAGTAAAATGTTGACCTAACTCTCTTCTGATAGATTCTTCGGCTTCTATCTTTAAATAAACATCATCTTTTTTGTCAATGACTAGATATCTCATTACTCACTAAATTGCTCCAGAAGTAAATTTTTTCCAGTCTATAGCGTTTTTAATGGTAAATGTTCTATTGGATATTTGTTTGATTGTTCTATCTAAAAAATCAACAACTGTTTGTAAATAATCTACTTTTTGTTTTGCTTGTATAACTGCTTCATCTGAATCAATATACTTGTCTAAATCTTGTCTTAATAATTTTAAGTTAAATGGTTTTTCAGCATATACAGTTGCTGGTGCTTTACCTGTATAATACTCCCATTTTTGTTTTTTCACTATATTATATTCAGCTTCTGCTTTACTTAACATTAATTTAAACTTTGTTAAGTGTTTCATATACTTGTTATGTATTTGTGGTGTCTTGATTGATTCTAAATCAAGCTCACTATCATTAATCTTTAAATCTTTATCTGCTATTTCTTGTAATTCTTCTAGGGTCATAACTTATAATATAACATAATTAATAAAAAAAGTAAAGTCTAGGAGACTGTTACCGATGTTTGTCCACTACCTGTGGCGAATTCATAAATTTTATATTTAAATGTTACCTGTGCGCTTAAGTATTGTATATCTGTAGCATTAACATCATAACTTAATCCTGATAATTGAGTAGGAAATACATCTGAAAATCTTGCTTGTACGTTTGTTGTATTCTTACTTGTCAATATACTTAACGTTGCGTCTGAATAACCAGCACCTGAAGCGCCAGCTGCGTATCTAACTTTACCTGCGTCTGTTGTTTTATTTGTTCCATCAGAAGTAGGAAACCTATCTTTTCCTTCTCTCATTAAATCTCTATAGTCTTTATAGTCTGTAGGAAATCCAAGACCTGTTAACCAACCGTGTATCTCTCTATAGTTTTCTAGGTTTTCATCTACTAAAAAAGACATTGTTAAATCGCTATATGTAAGTTTGTCGCCAGGAATAGGTATATCTTTTAATGGTCCTACTTGTCTATCAGAACCTAATGTTATGCCAGGCAAGTTAACTGCTGTACAAAAGAATTCTACTTTAGGTAATTTGAGAATAGAAAACTTAAATTGTGTTGGACTTGCATAGTCAAATTTACTAGGCTGTCTTTGATATGATTGTTTAGTTGTCATACTACTATTTATATGAGTTTAATAGGCCAAAAAAAAGGCGGAGATTTTTACGTCCCCGCCTTTAAATCTGTGATTTCTAGTGTGAAATCAACCAATATTACATCAAGTTAGCAACTTGAACTTTTTGGTAATATCTGTTTGAATTAGCAGAACCTGCGTCATTAACAGCTGTAGCCGCACCAGATTGAGCACCAGTTTCAGCGAATGGGTTTGCGATTAAACCGTATCGTGTCTTGAAGCCAATTTTTGGTTGGAAAGTGTCTTGACCAACTGCTCTAACCATTTGTAGTGGTACATATGGGCAGTAAAATAATCCTGCGTCATATGGAGAAGTTCCTTTATATCCAACTACGTAGTACTGTTTAGCAGCACTGTTTGCTGAATAAGGATCAATATACACTTTAAATCTACCGTTAAGAACACCTGCAAAAGTATTACCTGTGTCATCAACGTTTAAGTTGTTGTTTAACGCTGGAGTGTAATCCAAAACACCAGCCATTTGAAGAGCACTAGCTACATCAGAAGAGCAGATAATTATGTTACCTTTTCCTCTACGTGTTCTTTGCGCTATTCTGTTTGCGTCCCTTTCTAATTGGAACATCAAACCTTTGAATCTTTCAACAGACCATCTTCCGTTTGAGTCTGTATCTAAATCAAAGATACCTGCGTTGGTTACGTTACCAGTTTGAGCGCCTTTTTCTGCGTTAATGTAAATCGTTCTAACAACTTCTCTATTGATTTCCGCAAGGATTTCAGCAGATAGAATGTTAGCAAGTTCCGTTTCAGCGTCTAAACCGTGGATTGCTTTAAGGTCTTGAGCAAGTTCCATTGTGTATTCCGCTTTAAGAGCTCTTGATTTAGCAGTTACCGTAGATTTCTCAATTGAGAAAGCCATTTCAGCAAAAGCGTTACCACTTGCGTCTCCTAATGCTTCAGCTTTCGCTGTAGTCATAGCAGAACCAGCAGTATAAGTTCCTGGTGAGCTGTCGTTAAGAACAGCTGGGTTTGCACCTGAGTGAGCGTTTTCCGAGAAACCATCTACAGATGATCCAGCAGCATTTCTACCAGAAAAATCTGTGTCAGCTTCGTCAAAGAAAGACTCGCCACCAGTTTGTGAAGTATATCTACTTCTCATAGCGAAAATAAGTCCAGTTGGACCTGTCATTGGTTGAACACCTGCAATGTCATAAGCTATTAGGTTAGGCATTGCTCTTCTTACTAGAGAAATTAGGATTGGGTCCCAATTTGCAACAGCACTACCTGTTGCGTTAGTTGGAGCTGCTTCAGCAAGATAAGCGTTATCTTCTTTCTGAGCTCTTTCTTGGTTCTCTAATATTACTGAGGTGACGGCACGTTTATAAGCATCCGTGATTTTTGGTAAATCAGGGTGCTCAAGTACTGGCTGCCATTTTTTTTCGTGTGTTTCAGATAAGTACATATGTTTTATCTCCCTCTATATTTACTTAATATTAAGATATTTTAATATCTTTTGTTTTGCTTATAGCGGCGCTGTAAGCAGCCATAGCTTTTGATAAATCTTCACCAACTGGTGTTGATCCATCTGCCGCCACATCATCTAGATTCTCTTTCGCTTCACCTTTTCCAAAGTAAGATTCTTTTACAGTTTCTAACTTCTTCGTATAATCTTCAGCGTTAGAGTATTCAATTTCTTCAGCAAGTTTAGCAAATTTTTCTTTCGCTGTGTCAGCCAAATCTTCTGATACTTTAGATTTAATTTCTTCTTTTTCTTTAGTACCAACTTCTTTGTTTAACTCAACGTTTTTAGCTATCTGCTCATTAAGGTCCTTTTCTAACTTCTCAATTTTACCTGCTTGGTCTTCAAGCACATTATATTTTTCGTCAGGAACATCAATGTAATGGTCTTCAAATAATTTTTTAAGACCACTAATAAAGTCCTCAGCGATTTCTCCTTTGATACCTCTTTCAAGAGCGATTTCGTTTTCTTTCATCCACTC
>CEUX01017418.1_pt1 | contig 24812 bp, 10 predicted proteins | sample 531361 | NCBI WGS metagenome assembly CEUX01 (sample SAMEA2622736, study PRJEB7988) | marine metagenome | isolation source: saline water (ENVO:00002010), including
CAATGGACAAAGATATTGCTGGCGGTTGGTATGCTACGGAAGACGGTACGACAACATCAGTTGCTCATTGGTTGGAAGAAAATGATTTCAAAGAGAATGGTGGGGTTATGAATCATGAGATGGTAGACGGCATTCAAAAACGTCGTAAACCATTTACTGTTGATTATGCTGGATTCGGATGGTTACTTATCAAGAAAGGTGTATTTGAGCATGAGGAAATGAAGTATCCTTGGTTTGCTCCTCAAATGCAGGTGTTTGAATCAGGAGAAGTACAGGATATGTGCGGAGAAGATGTTTCATTCTGTCTTGATGCTATCAAAGCAGGATTCGAAATATGGTGTGATCCCAAGTGTCGTGTAGGTCATGAGAAAACAAGAATTATATAGATACCTGTAAAGATTGATTACAGCCCATGGATTTATATGATATATACGTACAGGGCGTAAAGGAATTCTCTTCTATAGACGAAGATGAAATGCTTGACATCACTCAAGAATTAGCTGCAGAGTTTTACAACTCTGGCTTTCCTCACCCTGACGAGGTAGAAGTCCGATATCTTGGCCACGAAGAAGAGGATTCCGACTGAACATCAGGCTACGGAGCATCCAAGAAAGACCTTCTCAGTAGAGGAGGTCTTTTTTTGTCTCTAAATAGAACTAAATATACGAAGGTTATAAAAACTAGTGCCACAACAACGGTTTTCTCAGGGTTTTAAAGACATTTCATTGTCTTTTAAGAAACATCCCATCACAAATGATGTACTTGTGTTGAAAAATGAGGATGCGATAAAACGTTCTGTGCAAAATTTGGTGAGGACGCATCTCGGAGAGACTGTTTTCAATCCCCTTGTAGGTACTAGAATTACCGAGTCATTGTTTGAATTGGCTGATCCAACTTATATTGATCCAATAAAAACAGAAGTTGAAATTGTATTATCTAACTTTGAACCTAGAGTATCGTTGGATGCTGTTGATTTAAACGTTGAGCCTGATAACAATTGCTTAGATGTTATTATTAGATATCGCATAGTAGGCTTGGATGCACCCCAACAAACAATTAATTTCGTTTTAGAACCAACTAGGTTATAATGGCACTACAACAGTTTACAAACCTAAATTTTGAGGATATAAAAGCCTCTATAAAGGACTATCTACGAGAAAACTCAGATTTCTCGGATATGGACTTTGAGGGTTCTAACCTATCTATTATTATCAATTTATTAGCGTATAATTCATATCTTACTGCATATAACACTAATATGGTGGTCAATGAGACATTCATTGACTCTGCTACTTTAAGAGAGAACGTTGTATCCCTTGCACGTAATATTGGATATGTTCCTAGGTCAAAAAGAGCAGCAAGAACAACAGCAACATATAACCTAACAGGTCTTAGTACATCAGCTACTACCATTAGTTTCCAACCAGGTGTTATTGGTAATGGTTCAGTATCCAATAAAAACTATATTTTCTCTATACCTGAAAAGGTTACTGGTACTGCTATAAATGGTTATTCTGCAGGTACTATAGAAGTATATCAAGGACAATTTTTAGAAACTGAATTTATTAAGGATGATTCTCAACCAAATCAACGTTTTATTCTTCCAAATGATAGTATAGATACATCTACTTTAAGAGTATATGTTAGGGAAAATAATGCTAGTTCAACAACTACTGAATATAAATTAGTTGACAATATTGTTGGTGTAACCTCAACATCTAACATTTATCTCATACAAGAAACTACTGATGAGAAGTATGAGTTATTATTTGGTGATAATATATTCGGTAAAAAACTTACTAATGGTAATGTTATAGACATTTCTTATATAAGAACAGAAGGTAAAGGTGGTAATGGTGTAAATCAACTTAGTTTTTCTGGAACAATAGAAGATCAGGATGGAGCATCTTTATCTGGTTTCTATTCTGTACTATCACCTAACTTCCCATCTTCAGATGGTGATGAGATAGAGTCTGTTAGAAGTCTTCGTTATTATGCTCCAAGGATGTATTCCGCACAGTATAGGGCGGTAACAGCGTCAGATTATGAAGCAATTGTACCATCGGTTTATCCAAATATAGAATCTATAAGTGCATTTGGTGGTGAAGAGTTAAATCCACCGAAGTATGGTAGAGTTTATGTTGCTGCTAAACCTAAGAACGGATCATTCTTATCAGAGTTTACTAAGAAGCAAATATTAAAATCGCTAAAAAGTTATTCTGTTGCAGGAATTGTTCCGCAATTGATTGATTTGAAGTTCTTATATGTTGAGATTGATAGTTGTATTTACTATAACCCAAGCTTTATAGGTGATAAGGAGAACTTGAAGAGTGATATAATCTCTTCCCTTACCTCTTTTGCGTCTGGTACTGAACTAAACAAGTTCGGTGGTAGGTTCAAGTATAGTAAGATATTATCACTTATTGATAATGTAAATACCTCAATAACATCAAATATCACTACTGTAAGAATAAGGAGGGATCTGAAGGCACTTCTAAACCAGTTTGCTCAGTATGAACTGTGTTTTGATAATACTTTCTATCGTAGTCAAAATAATTATAATATCAAATCTACTGGATTTACTGTATCTGGTGTTAATGGTACTGTTTATTTCTCAGATAGGTCTATTGCAGGAACTAATAAAGGAACTCTTTTCTTATTCAAAGTCACTTCCGATACTGAAATAACTGTTGTTACTGATACATTTGGTAGTGTTGATTATAAGAAGGGTGAAATCATTATAGATACTGTCAATATAACGTCTACTTCTTTATCAGATAACATCATTGAAATTCAAGCAATTCCAGAATCAAACGATGTTTTGGCACGTAAGGAGTTGTATTTACAGTTTGATGTAACAAAAAGTAATTTCAGTATGAGAGAAGATTCTATTTCGTCTGGTGCTAATACTTCTGGCACAAGATATGATCCTAAATCTAGCTACCAAAACGGTAAGAAGACCCGATAATGATAACAACATCTTTTACCAGAGTTAAGATCAATGAGGTTATTCAGAGCCAAGTACCTGAATCCATTGATAACGAGAACCCTCTATTTGGTGAGTTTCTAAAACAATACTATATTTCCCAAGAATATCAGGGAGGTGCAATTGATATTGCGGATAATCTAGTTGATTATAAGGGATTAGATTTCCTCAATGATGAGAATCTGATTGGATTAACATCAACATCTGAATATACGAATGGTATTGCAAATACAATTCATGTTGATTCAACTAGAGGTTGGCCTAATCAATGGGGTTTGTTGAAGATAGATGATGAGATTATTACTTATACTGGTATAACTACAAATAGCTTTACTGGATGTGTCCGTGGATTTAGCGGAATCGAAAACAATGCTAAAACCAACTCGCCAGAATATCTTACTTTTACTGCTACTGGTATTGGTACTCATGCTGTGGATGCCAGAGTTACCAATTTATCTAATGTTTTTCTAAAGGAGTTTAGAAAGAAACTTAAGAAACAAGTATTGCATGGTTTTTCAGAAAGAAATCTTGATGAAGATCTAAATGAATCTAATTTTATAAGACAAGCAAAAGACTTTTATAGGTCTAAAGGTACTGAAGAAGCGTTCAAAATATTATTCGGGGCATTATATGGTGAGAATGTTGAGATGGTTCAACCATCCAAATTCCTTGTAAGACCATCTGATGCAGATTATGTTGTAAATGATGTATTAGTATGTCAATTAGTATCAGGTGATCCATTACAAATAATTGGACAAAGTTTAATTCAGCAAACTACTCCTCTTCAATCAAGTGGTTCTATTTACGATGTTGAACGTGCCGTTATAGGAGAGAAGACTTTTTATAAGATTTCTATCTCCAAAGGTACTACTATTGGTAAGTTTAAGCAAGCAGGTAAGACATTTATTAATAAAAGTGCTCCTATAGGTGCGACAATTGTAGATGTTGATTCTACTGTTGGTTTTGATACTTCAGGAAGTTTTGATTTTGAAGACAGAATAATAGATTATACTGGAAAGAATTTTACACAATTTACTGGAGTAACAACACTTACTTCTCCATGTGGTATTGGATCTACTGTTACATCAGGTATACCAGCATATTCTTATGAAGATGGTGATGTATCTAAACTGGTTATCTTCAATGTACTTAGTGTTCTTAATAAGTTTGTTGGAACTGGATTGAATCAACAGAAAGAATCTGATATCAATGTAAAGACATTAGGTAAACCAAAAGATGATCTAAAATGGTCTACTTGGATCTATAATACTGCTGCTACATATGCAATTGATGGATTTGGACTTGTCAGTCAATTTAACTATAATGTTGATTTATCAGCAGAACATCAATTATATGTCGGAGATGAAATTGATGTAATAGATCCAGATGGAGTTATATTTGATGGTAAAGTTACTTTCGCTTATAGTACTCTTCCAAAGCGTCTTACTATAAACACTCCTACATTAGATCCAGATACGAAGTATTCTATACGCAGAAAATTAAAAGTTAGTGCAGATGGATATACTGCAGATGTTCAAAATACGTATTCTGATGATAATACTTTATATGTTGCGTCTAATAGTTTCCCACATTGGAATATTGATCCGCAAAAAAGGATTCGTGAGTTTACTAATTCAGGTATAACTACGACTACTGTAGAAATTTCAATTATCGATCATAACTTACATGATGGTGATCTAATAGTCTACACATCTTCAGGAATAGGCACACTGACAAATTTGAATGAAGGTCAACCATATTACATCAAGAAAGTTAATGATAATTCTGTAAAACTTGCATATACTGCTGAAAACGTCCGTAGAGGGCAATTCCTTACTGCATTCGGTGGAGAAGATATTTCAGGTCTTTCAACCCACTTCCTGACCCCTTCAATAGTCTCTGGGACATCATTAGGACCACAAAAGTTACTTAGAAAGTTTGAAGAACCTGAATTTGCTCCAGAACACGATAAAACTGTTCAAGGTGGTGTTGGATTGTTTGCTAATGGTGTTGAAGCTTATTCTTATAAAGCAACCGACATAGTTTACTATGGACCTTTAGAATCTGTTGAAGTTCTTAATGAGGGTTATGATTATGATGTAATCAACCCACCACGTATTGCTGTCAATCAAGATGGTCATACTGGGGTTGGTGCTTCGGTTATAGCGCAAGTTCAAGGTAGTATTAATGAAGTTGTTGTTGATAGTCGTGGTATAGACTACGAAGAAACGCCTACTGTAAAAATAATAGGCGGTAATAATACGACTGCTATACTAAAAGCGAAGATGAAGACCGATCATCAGTCGGTTGAGTTTGATTCAACTTCTACTGGTTCAATAGTTAATACAGCAACAGACAGGTTTGTTTTCTCAGAACCGCATGGTTTCAAGAATGGTGAGGAGATTATATACGATTCTAACGATAGTACAACCATAGGTATTGGTATAACGCCAGGTAATTTGGTAGATACCGCACCATACTATGTTGTAAAACTAGATGATTTCCAGATTCATATCTCAGAATCTAGGACAAAAGCGTTAGCTGGTATTGGTACTATTGATTTGACTACTAATGGTGGTGGATTACAAAGGTTCAAAACCACTGATAGAAGAAATATTGTAGATAAAATTGCTGTAGAAGATTCAGGATTATTCAAGAATAGAGAAATCAAGACAGCAACTGTAGGTGTTAATACATTTACTAGTGTTATAAACATCAATCAACATGGTTTTGATAGTGGTGAGATTATTAAGTATTCAACTACTGGTAGTGCTATTGGTGGTTTGAGTGCTAATACAGAATATTATATTGATAAACTTACTGATGATCAGTTTAGAATATCTTCTTCGAAAACTGTTGATACTTATATTGATCTTACTAATTCAGGATTAGGGATACATATATTTCAAGATCCTCCAATATCAATTGATATAAGTGGTAGACAGGGTATTAGTACTTCTAATGCTACCGCTACTCCTATTATAAGAGGACAAGTAAAAGCTATTCATGTTAGTGAAAGGGGTAGTGAATGGGGATCTACTGTTATCAACGATAACTTTAAACCTGTTATCGATACAGTTATTGGTAAGAATGCATTTATACAACCGTTTATCGTAAATGGTCAAATCGATCAAATCATTGTAAAAGATGGTGGAACAGAATTCTGGAGCACACCTGATGTTATTATTGATGGTGATGGTGTAGGTGCTAAAGCAAAGGCAGTTGTATATAACGGAACAATAACTAGGATTGATATTATTGATAAGGGTATTGGATATACTCAAGCACAGACCACTGCTACAGCAAAAACACCTGGTACTGATGCAATCTTCTCAAGTAATATAAAAACTTGGACAGTAAACCAAGTTGATAGGTATGCTAGGTATGGTGATGTCAATGAGGATGATGGATTCTATGAAACTGCAAGAGATTCTGATTTAGGTAATCCATATGTCAATTACTACATTCCAAGGTTACTGAGAGATTGGTTAGGTGATGTTGGTCAAGATCATTCTCCTATTGTTGGATGGGCGTATGATGGTAACCCAATATACGGTCCTTATGGTATTGTGGATGGAGGATTCAAATATATGGAGTCTAGTTATGTAAAATTAGCTAGTCAAAGAGTAGATGGTCCTAATATTTCCAAGTATCCTGCAGGATTTTTCTGTGAAGATTATACTTATGTTGAGGGTGTTGGTGACTTAGATGAGCATAATGGTAGATATGCTGCAACTCCTGAGTTTCCAAATGGTGTATATGCGTATCACACTACTGTTGATCCAGTTCCTGTAAATAACCCAACTGATCCATTTAACGGAGTTAGAAGACCAATATTCCCATATATTATTGGTGATACTTATCATTCCAAAATCAACGAATTTAATATTGGATTTGATAACGATCAGGATTTAGATCCTGTCAAATTGAATATGGTTAGGAATACAAAACCATATAACATACCAGAATATGAATTTATAAGTAATTCTAATAAGAATACTGATAAAAATGCTAAACTTTCTAACACTAAGAATGGATCTGTAGAAAGTGTTGATATTATTATTAGTGGTAAAGATTACAATGTTGGCGACAAGTTAGTTTTTGATAATAGAGAAACTGATGGTTTTGGTGCTATTGGTAAAGTTAGTCGCATAGAAGGACCAGGAATCAATACATTGACAACTACAATTACCACTTGGCCAAATATTGTTCTTTCATATAGCGGTCAAGAAGTAACAGGTATAACAACATATCCTCATTCCATTCCTGATGGTGCAGATATACAGATTCTTGGTATATCTACAAATACTCATGATGCACTTATGGGTAATGTAAAGATCAATGTAAAAGAAGTTAGCACTAATCTTGGGGTGGCAATGCGTCCTGTAACCACTTCTGGTATGACTACTAGTGTTTACATTACTGATTGGTTACCTGAATACGTTACAAAGGATTATAAGTTTGGTGTGGATGATATCGTTCAAATTGATAGTGAACAACTAAAAATTCTTAATTTTGATGTCAAGAATAATAGATTAGAAATGTTGAGAGCACAGAACGGTACTACTGGTGCTGCTCATACATTTGGAACTAAAATCACTAGAGTAGAAAAAGAGTTTACTTATAGTACAACAGATAGTTTTAATTTGAGTACACCTACAGATGAGTCATATTATTTCAATGCTGAGAAGTCTGTTGGTGTTGGTCTGACATTCGGTGTTGGTATTGGTAGTACTGTTAGTGTTGCTGCTAGAGGTGGTAATCAAATAGTAGCATTCCATGGTAATGAAATAAAGGATAAGTTTATTCCAACTAGATCAATATACATTCCATATCACCCATTCAAGACTGGAGATAAAGTTCTCTATAGTCCTGGAGCAGGTACATCTTTAACGTATCAAACTGATGCGATGAAGAGAGTAAATACATCTTTCAAACGTCCATTACCACCAGAACTATATCTTCAAGTACTTGATCAAAATTTAGTTGGTATTGTAACTACTCAATCAGGTATTGGATCTGATCTACAGAGAGTTATGTTTGATACCAATAATGTTAGTATTGGTAATACTCATTCTTTCAAGACAAATCGTGAGGTAATAACTGCTAGTGCAAGAGTTATTAAAGTTACTGCAACTACTGCTCAACCTCATACTCTAAGACCAAAGGATGTTTTAGATATGAATATAGTATCATCTGGTACTAGTGCTGTTACTGCAGTATATGATCCTGGTAATAGATTTGTAAGTATTGGATCTTCTATCAATCCTCCTATTTCTCTAATTGAAGGTGATACTCTAAGCGTTGATACTTCTGATGTATCACTTTTAAATACTAAGTTAGAATTTTTCTTAGATAACAAATATAATAAAGAATTTGTAGGGTCTGGTGTTTCTTCTATAGAAGTACAGCATTTTGGAATAACTGGAAATTCAGGATCTCTAACCAAAATTCATTTTACAGAGCAAGTTCCAGAAGTACTTTACTATAAATTCTCACCATTACAGAATACTAAAGTAATTGAAGTAAATACTGATATTGTAGATTACTCTAAGATATTTGTAAATGTAAGTAAGTTTACTGGTAAGCATACTATTACTAGTACAACATCTAGTACTTTTGACTTCCATTTATTTGATGTTCCTGAGGTAGTTGGATATAGTAGTGAATCACTAATTCATTATACAACTGATTCTAAGAATATTATTGGACCTATTAGTTCTATTGAATTACAGAGTGGTGGTGTTCAATATATTGATACCCCTGAAGTTTCTGTTGCTTCTACTACAGGATCTTCTGCAACCTTAAAAGCATTTGGTAGTGATATTGGTGCTATTGATAAAGTAACCATGATTGATGCTGGTTATGACTATCCTTCAGATGGTACGTTACAACCTCAAGCAGCAGTTCCTCAAGTTTTATTCCTAAAAGATAATTTCTCTATTGGTTCAGTTGCTATTACTTCAACAGGAAAAAATTATCTAACTCCACCAAATTTCGTAGTTTATAATAGTAAAACTGATTCAATAAATCAAGGACCACAATTTGAAGCTCAAATGACTGGTGGTTCTGTTACTGATGTCAAGATTATTGCTGGTGGTGGTAATTTAAGTAGTGGTGACGTTGAAATACATGCTGTAGATAATACTAATGGTGTTGGTATTATTAGTGCATTATATGCTTCTGGATCCAAAACCGTAACTCTTAGATTACAGACACCTCAGACTGGATTTACAACAGCAGTTCCTTTCCCATTCACAGTTGGTGATAAAGTATTTGTAGAGAACGTAGGAGTTCAGACAGGTAATGGATATAACTCTGCAGATTATGGATATAAACCGTTTACTCTAACTGGAGTAACAACTTCTTATGGAAATATAAACGAAGCAACAGTTAGTTATGTTGTAGATAAAGATCCTGGTATGCATGATTATGCCAAATATGGAACAGTAACTAATGATAAGGATCTTGCTAAGTTTAAAGTAGCGTTAGTTGAAAGTGAATTCCTAAATGGAGAACCAGTAACTAGTTCTAGTGGCGGTGTAGCAGAAGTAGTCAAAGGTATTGGTAAAACACGTAACGTTTTACGTATTGATAGTCTAGTAGGTTTCAATACAGGAGATACTATAAATGGAGCATATTCTACTGCTGGTGGTACAATAGATTCTTCTCAAGAATATACTGGATACTTTGAATTAGATAGTTCTTCCGAAAAACCATTTGGATGGGAAAAAGATACTGGTAAACTAAGTGATTTCTATCAAAGAGTTCAGGATAATGATTATTATCAGAACTTTGCTTATGCTCTCAAGAGTACAGTTGGTATAGCATCTTGGAGTGAACCAGTTGATTCAGTGGCACATATTGCTGGATTTAAGAAGCATTCTGATCTAATAATAAACTCAACACCAGAAACAGCACCACAAGTTACTGGAATATCATCTGGTGCTGGTGGTGTTATATTACTTGATGCTGAGGCTTCTTTATTTGATAGACATCAATATGATGTTGTAACTGAGAATACTAACGAAGAAGAAACTATTAGTGATGAGATCACCTTTAAGTCAGGAAGGTTTGGTGATGCTCTTATATGTAAAACTAATAGAGTATTAGAAATTGATGATATAAGTCCTCAATTCTATTCTGATCCAGATCTTATTAGATCTGTTGAACTTGATACATTTGACATGTTGACAGGTGGTCCTGATGGTAGTGGTATCACCGCAGTCAAATATTACGCACAGGTAAGTCTTGATGTTTCTTTGGGAGTATCTTTCAATGCTACTCAGTATTCAGAATTTGTTGTATTCCATGATGGAACTGATGCTTATTTGAACACGTATTCAGAATTGTCCGATTATGATGATCTTGGTGAATTTGAGACTAGTACAAATGGGCAACTTGCAAGTGTAATGTTTATACCAGCTAACTCAGCTTACGCTTATGATATAACCTTCCATAAGGAAATTATTACTAATGCTGTAGGAGTAGCAACTACCTCATTTGGTTTCCAACAGTATGTTGGTGAAACTAAAGCATTAGCGGTGAATGGTTCATTAGTACAGCAAGATGTAATTTCGATTGATGCTACCAAGTATAAGTCTGGTACTATATTGGTTGCAGCAAGAAAGACTGGTGGACAAAGAGAAATTGATGAATTTACTTGGTTAGCAGATGGAGCTAATAATGTTCTCTTTACTGCTTACGGTAACATGTTAGGTACTACTGATGTTGGTGCATTAGCTTTCGACATGGCAAGTAATACCTTGAAATTGAAGCATACTCCTCCTGTTGGTGTTGCAGTTACTATTTCTACATTTGCTCGTAATGTTGGTGTTGCTCAAACAGTTAGTGGTACAGGAATTACTGGCAACTATGAAATTGGTGATACTGCTTTAAGTAATACTTACAATACTATTGCTGCTACTGGTTCTCCTAGTCCTAATATTATATCTCAAAAGAATTACAGTAATTATTCTACATGTAAATATAGGATTGAGATACAAAACACCACAGATAGTACGTGGTCAACGTTCGTAGTTGGATCTAATTCCTATGGTGGAAATTCTAACTGGAATAGATACAATAACCTGTCAACCGCTACCGATGAAAAACGAGATATGCGAGCGACGGATATACGTGTTATTGGTGGTATGACTCAGTTGAGATTTACTCCTCTAGCTAATAAAGCTTATATTGTTAGGGTTTCTGAGATGAAAATCGATAAACCAGATATTGTTTCAAGTAACATAACCTTTACACTCTAATGGCATTTCAGTTAGGATCAGTTAATAAAATTTTCAATACTGAAAGTGAAAGTTTTCAGAGGTCATTTAACCTGACTCATAAGGGAGATCCTATATTTTTTCATGAGTTTGATGGTGGATCTAGTACTAATGTTTTAATAGGTGCTGATACGTTTGTAATAAAAAATCATTTTTTTATTGCTGGAGAAGAAATTGAATATAGTCATACTGGAAATACTAGAGGTATTGGTATAGATCATGAAAGTATTGGAATAGGTAATGATACTATTTTACCTTCATCTGTATTTGTAATCAAAGTTGATGAAAATAAATTTAAACTTGCTGCTACTAGAGCACATGCAATAGCAAATAATCCAATTGGTTTGACTACTGTTGGTGTTGGAACAACACATAGTTTCAGATGTAAAAAATTAGATAGTAGATGTATTATTTCAATTGATAGTGTTCTACAGTCACCAATCATAACAAAAACTGGTACTGCTACGACTACTGGAAAAACTGTTTTGAATCGTGAAGTTCTTTTTCATGATACAACAGGATTCAGACATTATGATCTAGTGCAAATTGATGATGAAGTTATGAGAATCCAAGTAATTGGATTCGGTACAGTTACCAATAATGTCTTGGTTGATAGGGCATGGTTAGGTACTTACGAACAACCTCATTTGGGTAATGCAACAATAACTTTACTTAAAGGTGATTATCGAATTGAAAAAGATCAAATACATTTTCAAGATGTACCTTTTGGTGGAACTAGACAAACTATTGGAATAACTTCAAGTGCAGTTAATGTAGATGATAATACTTTTACTGCTCTTACTGATGTCTTTGATAATGGAACAAAAGTAAAAATAAGATCTATTGTACCACCAGCACCTTTAGTTGCTAATAATGATTATTTTATTATAAAGAATGCTGATAATACATTCTCTTTTGCTTCTGATAGAGGTAATGCTGCAGTTGGTCTTGCAATTACAATGACCAGTGCAGGTATTGGTACACACAAATTACTTGTAGCAGATGTTGTTGATGGTAGTACTTTCCAAGGTAGATCTTTTATGAGGTCAGACTATAGTGGTAACTATGTGTTAGATGATCTTTCTGGAGGATTTACTGGTATTGCAAAAACCTTTACTATGACTACCAATAATGGTACTAATATAACAGGTATTGGAACTGATTATGGTATCATACTAATTAATAATCAATTCCAAAAACCAGACACTGATTATGAATATGATGAAACTGTAGGAATAACTTCAATAGTATTCACTGGAAATGATATTTCAGGACAAACAGAAACATATAGTACTTCTGACGTAACTGCTAATAGACTTCCTAGAAAGGGTATTATTGTATCGATTGGTAATAGTCAAGGATTTGGATATCAAAAATTACAAGCTGGAATTGGTACTGCTGTAGTTTCAGGATTTGGAACTATTAGTGCTGCTATAGGATTTACTGGTAGTGGTTATAGAGGTGATGGTACTGTATTTAAGGTACATGTAGATGGTGGTAGTCATACTACAAGTGCTGGTGGTACTTTCTCTATACAAGATGGACATCTAAAAACAGTTTGGATGGATAGTCCTGGTGTAGGATATACATGGACCAATCCTCCATTGTTGAGATTAGATGCTCCATATGCATATGATGATCTAGCACTTACTAGTTCTGGAACTGGAATAGGTGCTTCTATATCTGTTCAAGTATCTGCTGCTGGTAGTATTTCTGCTCCTGTTCTAACCAAGACTGGTTATGGATATACTATTGGTGAGAAGATGACTATTGCAGGAATACCGACTTCCTTCGGTGCTGGTACTAATTTTGTTCCTTCAGAATTTACAATTACCGATACTATGGACGATAAGTTCGCTGGATGGGTATTGGGTAAATTCCAAATTTTAGATGATTTCTCTGGTGAGTTCAATGGTAGTAAAACTCAATTTACTATAAAGGAGAATAATAAGGATCTAAGTATTGAAAAAATTACTGGAAGTGTAATAGAGTTGGATCAGGTATTATTAGTATTTTTGAATGAGGTTCTACAAAAACCAGGAGTTTCATATGAGTTTACTGGTGGAACACAAATAAAATTCACTGAACCACCAGCACAAGGTACTACTTGTCAGATTCTTTTCTATAGAGGAACTGATGCTGATATTGATACTGCTGAAGCAATTGAGACAATAACCAAAGGTGACACTGTTACTATCTTTACCTCACCTAAAAATAGAGCTATTCTTACTCAAGATCCAAGGACTATTAGAGAAGTAGTTTCTAGAGATACCCTACAAACCACTTTCTATAAAGGTCAAGGTATTACTGCTGCTAAAGATCCAAAGAGACCTGTTACTTGGACTAAACAGAAGGATGATAAATTTGTTGATGGAGTAAAAGTAAGTAAGGCAAGAGGTTTATATGCTGGACAAGTTTTCCCCACTACAAATATTATTGCTGGTGTAGGAACAACTGCCACATCCATATATGCTCAGTCTGGAATAATTGCTTTCACAAAAACTGAAGATCCAAATATTACTGAGTTTGGAATTAGAATAGTAGATAGTAATAAAGATAATAGTGGTTTTGGTACGACTACATTTACTAATCCATATAAACAACTAGAAGAAATATCAATGGATGGTGATGATGGTATTATTGTAGGTATTGGATCAACTGCAAAAGGAATACAGTTTGAATTTTCAATTCCATCAACTTCTGTATTGAGAGATAATGCTTACGGTGGATATACGGAAACTGGTATTGGAACTGGTGACTACTTTGTGGTTAGCAGATCTAATGTTGGTAGTGGTGTAACAGCACGGTCCTTCGATGGATCATCTACTGTTGGTATGACTACTATTGCTCTTGATGGAGTATTCCAAGTAAGTGATATTGCAAGAGTAGGTTCTGGTCAAACGATCAGGGTATCTACTGAGATTGTATCAGGACATGGATGCAACTTCACTGGACTTAGTTCTGGTGCAGGTAATTATTATGGTTCTTATAGTTGGTCTAAATTTAAATTAGCTGCTGGTAGAGTTGTTGGTTTAGCATATACTGCTAACACACTTAATGGTCTAACTGGACTAACAACTGCGCCCGAAATTCAAAGAACAACTAAACTATCTCTAGATTACACATAAATAAACAAAAAGTTTCAAAATAATGCCAGCGGTCATCACCGATCAGATCAGAGTATTGAATGCGACGAATTTCGTAAGCGGAATTTCGACGAGTGATAATAGCTATTACGTGTTTATTGGTCTACCAAATGCAACAGACATTGCATCAGACTGGAACACTAATACACCATCACCCATCGATAATTTCGATGAGCATGATAATTTTTATGATACTCTTATATCTGCGAAAAAAATTACATCTAATGATGTTTTAAGAGTAATTAGAAAGATTACTTGGACAACAGGAACGATATATGAAATGTATCGTCCTGATTATAGTATCAATAAATTGAGTCCACAAACTAGTGCCACTAGTCTTTATAACACAAACTTCTATGTAATGAACTCAGACTTCAGAGTTTATGAGTGCATTTACAATGGAGCAGCACCATCTAATTCAGGTGCAGGTGTTATTTCTTTAGAGGAACCATCACATACGGATCTACAACCTAGATTGGAAAGTGATGGGTATGTTTGGAAGTATCTTTACACTATAAAACCTAGTGATATTATCAAGTTTGATAGTGCTGATTATGTACCCGTACCTGCTAATTGGGCAACCAATACTGATGTGGCAGATGTACGAAATGCAGCAGTAGATGGCAAGATTGAAACTATTGTCATTGAAGATGTTACTAGTGCATCATATCAATTCAATGGAACTAAAAATGCTGTACCTATCAGAGGGGATGGAATAGACGGACTGGCATCTGTCACCTTCATCAATGGTAAACCTTCTGCAGTACAGGTAACGAATGGTGGATCTGGCTATTCGTTTGGTACTTTAGATCTAGACTCTGTTGTAACAGGTGCTGGTGCTTCATTCTCGGTTATTGTTCCTCCTCCAGGTGGACATGGTGCTGATATATACAGAGAACTTGGTGCTAATAAAGTTCTTGTATATTCAAGGATTGAAAATAGTGACGTAACAAACCCAGATTTCCCTACAGGAAACCAGTTTTCTCGTATAGGAATTATTGAAAATCCTCAAGTACATGGTAGTACAAATTTACTAACAGGAGCATCTGCTTCTGGTGTTTATGGATTACGTTTAACAGGTGCAGCAACTACTAGTTTAGTTGTTTCTACTGATGCAAATGTTATTCAAACAGTTGGTGTTGGATCAACTGCTGTTGGTAAGATTATTGGATATGATGCAACAACTAAAACGTTGCAGTATTGGCAAGATAGAAGTCTTGCTACCGATAACTCTACTGGCACAAAACCTGTCTATGGTTACAAACTAAATAAATTCACTGCTACACCAGGTACAGGTGGTAATACTAACGTAATAGTTACAACTACTTCTGGAACTGAAACCTTAGCACTTGATACTAGTTTTACTGGAGTTTCTACTACAGTAAATGCTAGAACATATTATTTCGGTCAAACTTATAACAGTGGTCTTGCCAACCCTGAGATCAAAAAGTATTCTGGAAACATCATTTATGTTGATCAAAGACCAGAAGTTACAAGGGCAACAAATCAACGAGAAGATATCAAAATCATTCTAGAGTTCTAATCTGATGCCACAGAACACCAATTTAAATGTCAGCCCATATTTTGATGATTTTGAATCGTCTAAGAACTTTAATAAAGTTCTTTTCAAACCTGGCACTCCCGTACAAGCACGGGAACTAACAACCCTTCAATCTATCCTACAAGGACAGATAGAGAAGTTTGGTAAACATATGTTCAAAGAGGGATCGGTAGTTATCCCTGGTGTTTTCCAATATGACAATCAATATACTGCTGTCAAAGTAGAATCTACGTTTTTTGGTGTTCCCGTAGAATTGTACTATGATAAGCTTGTTGGTCTTAATATTAAGGGTAAGAAATCTGGTATCACAGCTAAAGTTGTAAAGGTTCTCTCATCTTCTACATCTGTTACAAATCATACTACTCTTTATATCAAGTATGAAAAGAGTTCTGATGATTATGCTTCAGAGCAATTCTTAGATGGAGAAAATCTTACTACATTATCAAATTTCACATACGGTAGTACTACAATTACTGATGGTAGTGATTTTGCTACTGCTATAAAATCCAATGCAACTACGATTGGTTCTGCATTTACTGTTACTAAAGGTGTATGGTTTGCTCGTGGTGCATTTGTTGAGGTAAATCAAGAAACATTAATACTAGATCAGTATACTAATAAACCATCATATAGAGTTGGATTCTTCATTAAAGAAGACATTGTAACTGCAGTTGATGATGATACATTATATGATAATGCTGCTGGATTCTCTAACTATACTGCTCCTGGTGCTGACAGACTAAAGATTAGCTTTACTCTTACAAAGAAAGAAATAGATGATTTCCAAGATGAAAGTTTCATTGAACTTCTTAGATCTAAAGAGGGTGAGGTAACTAGAGTTCAGGATAAGACAGTATATAGTGAAATTGCTAAAGAATTTGCTAGAAGAACATTTGATGAAAGTGGAAATTATTATGTTAGAAAGTTTGATTTGGAAGCAAAGGAATGTTTGAATGATAGACATTCTGTATTTGGAACTTTCTATACAGGAAATAAGACTGATGATGGTAATGAACCATCTAAAGACCTAATGAATATTAGGGTTGGTCCAGGTAAAGCATACGTAAAAGGTTATGAGACGGAAGTATATGGATCTACATTCTTAGATGTTGATAAACCAAGAACAACTGCGTTAGTAGAAAGTTCAGTAGTTCCTTTTCAATCAGGTAATAAAATAAGGTTGAATAATGTCCTAAATGCTGCTCAGATCAAGCTGTCTGCTGCTACATCGGACTATGTTGACTTACGTAGTGAAAGATTAGGTACTAACAAAGCAACTGCCTCAGGGGATTCTATAGGTCGTGCAAGGGTATATGATTATAAGTTACAGAATGCAGGATATGTAGATGCTTCTAGTGTATGGGAATTGTTCCTTATTGATATTCAAACAGATACTAAATTGACTGTCAATCAAGGACTTAATATTGCATTACCTGCTGTTATTGAAGGTAGTAGAAGTGGTGCTAGAGGTTATCTAAGATCTACAGTAAGTTCTACCACTATAGTTCTAAACCAGGTATCTGGTCAGTTTATAGTTGATGAGCAAATTATTATTAATGGTACTGAGAATGGTAGAGTAATTACTGCTGTTACTGAGTATGATCTCAGTGATGTAAAAGCAGTTAGATCTACTGCTGCTAGTAGAACATTTGCTGCAGACTTAGTTTTAGAAACTAAGAAAGAATTTAGTGGACGTTCATTCAGTATAACCAGTGGTGGTGTTGTTACTAGTGGTAGATCTGGATGGGTAAAAAGTTTCAAGATTGGGGATATAGTTGCATATAAGCGTGGTGGTGTAACAGATGTTACTTACAACAAAGTAAATGCTATTAGTGCTGCGAATAATAATATAACTCTAGTTGCTGCTCCAGCTACTATTTCTGGTGTATGTCATAAGGCATTACCATCTTCAACTACAACTTTTAGTGATTTAAAGATTCTTTCATCTAAGATAAGATCATCTAACAGTGGATTCCTATATGCAGAATTACCTGATACAAATATAGAATCTATTGATCTAACTGATTCTATAATGCAGGTTAGAGTAGAGAATACTGCTCAAAGTACTGATGGTTCAGGTCAGATGGATCTTCCATCTTTGACAGGAACTGATTATGTCTATGCTCCATTTGACGAGGAAAGATATACTGTTGTCTACACTGATGGTAGTGTTGAAACACTAACTTCTGATCAGGTTGTTTTGACTAGTGGTGGTAAGGGAGTTACCATTTCAGGTCTTACTGCATCACAATCAAATAACGTAGTTGTACATAGTACACAGCAGAAAGCTAAGGTTAAGTCTAAACAAAAGACTCTTACAAGACAAGCAATTCTTAATGTAACTGGATCTAATCGTTCATATTCTGGTGTAAGTACTTCTATATCAGACGGTCTTACACCTAGTGATGTGTATGGTAAGCGTGTTCAAGATAAAGAAATTTCTCTTGATGTTCCTGATGTAGTAGGAGTTACTGCTGTATTTGAATCCTCAGGTAATGGTGAACCATCTGTTCCATCACTTACTCTTGGATCTTATAATGGTCCTAATGGTAATAATAGTGATATTATATTAGGTGAGGTTGGTGTTGGTCAAAGTTCTGGTGCATCTGCTCTAGTTCTTGCTAGAAATGGTACAACTAGGATTGATGTTCTTTTCAAAAATAGTAATCTTTTCTCAGATAATGAAGAGGTAACTTTCGAAGAAAGTGGAGTTAGAGCAGTTCTATCTAATGTAGATTCTGGTGATCCAAATATAAGAAATAATTACATTTTAGATTCTGGGCAGAGAGAAGAGTATTATGACTTTGGTCGTTTAGTTAGAAAGCAAAATTTCCCAGAACCACAAGGAAGACTAAAGGTTTATTTTGATCATTATATAATAAATTCAGAAGATTCTGGTGACATACTAACAGTCAATAGTTACGATAAAGTTAATTATGATACTGTTCCTGCTCTCGATAATGTTAGGAATACAGATGTTATTGACCTAAGACCTAGAGTTGCTCCTTATTCTGGTAGTAGATCACCTTTCGAATTCGATTCAAGAGACTTTAGTGCTGCTGGTCAATCTGCTACTGTATTAGTATCTGATGAGAATATTCAATTCGATTACTCACATTATCTTGGAAGAATTGATAGGTTGTTCTTGAATAAAGATTCAACATGGTCATTCCAAAAAGGTGTTCCTGCTGTTAGACCAGTAGAACCAGAAACACTTGGTGAATCTTTTGAGATTGCTAAGATTGAGTATAAACCATATGTTTACAATCCTAAGAAGGATGTAAAAATTACCTTCCGTGCTAATAAGCGTTATACGATGAAGGATATTGGTAGACTAGAAGATCGTATTGAGAATCTAGAAGAAACTACTTCACTTTCATTGTTAGAATCTAAGACTGAAAGTTTAGTTATTACCGATTCAACTACAGGTCTTGATAGATTCAAGAATGGTTTTGTTGTAGATCCATTCAATACTTTTGATGTTGCAGATAAGACTGTACCATTCTTGAAGTATGATATTAGTGATGGTAAATTAGTTTCTAGAAAATATACTGATAGTATTGATTTATTAGTTGGATCTGATTCTGTTGTAGGTACAAATGGTACTCCAGATTTAACTGTAGACCCAAGATTTGCTACTGATTTGGGATCACCAAATATCAAGAAAACTGGTGATCTTGTAACTCTAGACTATAGTGAAGTTGAGGATTTCCAACAACCGTTTGCTACTAGGGTTGAAAGTGTAAACCCATATGCTTTCAGAAGTTGGAGAGGTAATCTATCTTTGAATCCTGAGTCTGATGTCTTTACAGAAAGAGTTTTCCAAACAGAAGATGATGGAATAGGGTTCAATAACGATATTGTTATTACAACTGATCCTATCCCCAATATGAGGGAACAGAATATTCAGTTTGTAGGTACAAAACTAAAACCAGGAACAAACCATTATAACTGGTTTGCTGGTACAGATATGATAGAAAATAATATTTACACTATACCTAAACTATTAGAAGTTACACCTGTTCAAGGTGCATTCAGAACTGGTGAGACAGTAAGAGGATTATCGGTATCGACACAGAATGTGAGTCAAGGTTCTGATCTAAGATTTAGATTAGCATCACCTAACCACAAGGATGGTCCTTATAATACTCCTACTATAACATTTACCAATAACCCATATTCACCTAATGTTGGTTTATCTTCAGCATATTCAGAAACAACAACTGTTCTTAACATTGATACTGCATCATTGAATCAAAAATCAGATGCAAACTTCTTTGGATTTGCAAGTGTTGGAATGAGACTGGTTGGTGAAGAAAGTGGTGCTGAGGCAATAATTAGTGATCTTAGGTTGATCACAGATGATTTAGGTGCTGTTATTGGATCTTATTATATCCCAGGTGATTCATTTACCAATGGTACTAACACTGCACGTCTTTCTAGTATAAGACCACAGGATCAGATTCCTGGATTGAACTACTCTCGTGCTGCTGCGGATCATTTCTCTGAAGGTGAGGAGATTACTGAACTAACCTTAGAAAGGACACTTCCAGTATTCCCACCACCACAAGTATTCAATATAACCAATATTACAAATGATATAACAAATATCACAAATGTAACAAATATAAACAGGACTGTTATCAGACAAGAAGATAATGATCATGGTGATCCATTAGCACAAAGTTTCTTTGTTGATGAGGATCCTGGTATCTTCTTAACTTCTATCGAAGTTTACTTCTTGAGTAAATCTAATACTATTCCTATTGACTTAGCTGTTGTAGAGATAGTAAATGGATATCCTTCTCAAAGTGTTGCTAGGAATGGTAAAGTTACATTAGATCCAGATCAGGTCTTTACGTCATCTGACGCTACAGTACCAACTAAGTTTACTTTTGATTCCCCAGTTTACTTACCAACAGGTGAGTATGCATTTGTACTAGATTCTAATACATCTGATTATCAACTTTGGATATCTCAGATGGGTGAAACTGAGGTATCAACGGCTAACTTATCTGAATTAGGGCAAGTTGTTGTTTCTCAACAACCTGCTGTTGGATCTTTATTCAAGGGTCAAACAAAGTCTACATGGACTGCCTCACAACTTGAGGACATGAAGTATACTGCATATAAGGCAGAATTCGTTAGTGATCCTGGTACTTTGAGAATGTATAATCCACAACTTAGTGAGTGGGGAACAAGGAATAAGTTACCTGAAAATCCAATAGAAACATTTGGTAAGAGAGTAACTGTAGGTCTAACTTCATCTGTTGTTGGTGCTTCTGGTGCTGTTGTACATATTGGATCTAAGATCCAACAAGTTTCAAATGCTGGTGCTGAGGGTATTGTTGCTGAGAAATTAGCACACCTTGGTACTGCTGCTAATACATTATCCGTAACCAATGCTGGTAGTGGATATGAAGATGCTACTTATAGTACAGTAAGCTTTACTAGTGTAACTGGTAAAGGATCTGGTGCTGTTGGTGTCGTTACAGTATCGTCAGGTGCTATAACTGGAGCAACTGTTAAAGGAGTTCAGACAGGTCAAGGATATCAGGTAGGTGATACTATCACTGCTGCACTTGGTACTAAAGGTCTTGGAAAAGATTTAGTTCTAACAGTTGGTGTTACTACTGGTACTAATGCATTGGTACTTACTAGTTGTAGTGAAACTAACTTCAATACCACAAATCTAATACAGTATTATAATTCTACATTAGGATATGGTGTAACTCTTGCTAACATCATACCTGCTAGTGTTACTGTAAATTCAGATCAATATGATGGTAAGCATTTCAAGGTTACTCATCCTAATCATGGACTTCATGCTGCTAACAATACTGTATCATTGACAGGTCTTAGTGGAGATTCTGTACCTACAAAACTAACCGTTGGTTATGCTGCAAGTCTTACTAGCACTGTAAGTGTTGCAAGTAGTACAGGATTCAACTGGTTTGAAGGTGCTCAAGTAAACAACAGTAATCCTGGATATGCTCTAATTGGTGAGGAGGTAATCAAGTACACTACAGTTGGAACAGATAACCTTTCTGGTATAACAAGATCTCAAGATTCTACTATTGCTAGAACTTATGAGATAGATACTCCTATACAGAAGTATGAGTTATCTGGTGTATCACTAAGAAAGATCAATACATCTCATAGTTTGGTCAATGTTGGTAATACAATTGTTGATAAGGTGACATTGGATTCATATCATGTTGAACTTACTGGTAGTGCATCCTTCAATAAGGATAAGCATGGTGGTGGAAATAGAGGTAGAGGAACTAAGAATATTCAGTTTGAGTCAATTATTCCAAATATCACTCATCAAATTCCAGAACAAACTAATATCAATGCTAAGGTAAGAACTACTTCTGCTACAAGTATTGGTGGAAATGAAACTTCATTTGTTGACAAGGGATTCCAAAGTATCTCACTTGCTGGAAAAACAAATTTCTTGAGACCTCAGATGGTTTGTTCTTATGACAATGAGCAATCTAAGATGACTGCACTTCCTGGTGGTAAGTCATTCACTATAGAATTGCAGTTATCAACTAAGGATTCTAATGTATCACCTGTTGTTGACGTATTCAGGAGTTCTGTTATTACCGAGTCTGCAAGAGTTAATGCTCCTATTGCCGATTTCGTTACTGATAGAAGAGCAAATACTTTAGATGATCCACATGATAACCTATATCTAACTAAGGTTATTAAGTTAGAAAATCCTTCAACTTCTTTGAAAGTATTATTTGCTGCATTTAGACCAGCAGCAGCAGACATCAGAGTTCTTTATAGACTCTATAGAGCTGATAGTGATGAGATAGATAAGGTATTCTCATTATTCCCAGGTTATGATAACCTAGATGCATCAGGTGATATTATCAATACGAAGAATAATAGTGGTAGACCTGATAGAAAGACTAATCCAAGTCTAGAAGATCAATTCGTTGAATATGAATTTGGTGTTGATGACCTACCACAGTTTACTGGATTCCAAATAAAGATTGATATTTCTTCAACTAACCAGGCACAAGATCCTGAACTGCTAGACTTCAGGGCAATAGCAGTAGCATAATGGCTTGGTGGTTATTAGCTGAATTACTCGATGGAACTTTAGACGATGCATTCCCGATCAAAGAGAGCAAAAGTAGAGAACTTCAGATCCTTAGAGAGAGATCTGAAGACGACTGCGATAGTGAATACAGACAAACGAGAGTATGATCGTTATATGAACGATAAAGATTCTCGCTTGAGACAAAAATATGAATTAGATGAATTGAAGAGTGAAATTGAGATTTTGAAACAGTTAATACTCAAACAAAATAAATAGAAATACTGAACTAGGTTTACATGGCAGTACCATCAGTAAATATACAAATTGAAAAGGGAACAGATTTTTCTTCTACATTTACTGTAAAGAAAAAAGATTCCTCACTTTTGAATTTGACTCCTTATAGTTTCTCAGCAAAAATGAGAAAACATGCGGAGGCTTCTGGTTATGTTGGATTTGCTGCTACTTATGGTAATGATGCAACCCAAGGAAACCTAACAATATCATTGACTGACACACAGACTGGTATCATTACTGCTGGTAGATACGAGTATGATGTTATTATCACCAACTTAAATAATGGTTCGAAGACCAAAATTTTTGCTGGTCAAGTACTAGTAAATTCTTCGTTAGCAGTATGATATGGCTGATCTCATTAGTATATCTTCGTCAGGAGCTGATTCTAATTTAGATGGTCAACCATCTGTAAAGTTTACTACTCTTTCTGTTGACGATGATGATGTAAATGTTGCATTATCTCCTGATTACTTCGTAATAGAAAACGAAGTAAAAAGCATATTCACCCCTGGATTAGGAATAGACGAAGTGGCAAATCTAAGAGAAATTAGCGATGTTATTTCAACATCTCTCGGAGCAGGTATCGGAACTCATTTTGTTCTAACCTATGATGCTGCTGCTGATAATTTTGTCTTTATAAGTCCCGACGCTGTTGTAGATTCAGCAGTTGGGGCTGTATCAGGTCCAACAGGTTTTAGTACTTCAGTAATAAACAATTTAGTTACTGAACTTGACACTGCCTTAGATAATAAAATAGATCTTGATGGCGGCACTTGGGCATAAAATCTAAATACTAAGAAGGAAAGTTTTCTAAAATGGCGAATCCAGTCTTACAATTCAAAAGAGGTAACCTTGCTAGTTTGCCTGGGTTACAAGCTGGAGAACCAGGTTTTACATCAGATAAGTTTGATTTATATGTTGGTATTGACTCCACTACAACTAATAACCAATTTATAGGATCAGGAAGATTTTGGGAAGAAGGTAGTGCTACAGCAGCGTCTGGAGTAAAACTTGTAGAAGCAAGAAATAATGGAGCAAATTCAATAACAATAAAAGCACCTGACACATTAGGTAGTGATCAAGACTATGTGATGCCAGCAGCTGCTATCAATGGTGGATTTCTAAAGAGTGATGGTTCTGGTAATCTTTCATTCGATACAGCACCAGGTCAGGCAGCAACAGGTGTAAATGTAGCAGGTGTAGGTACAGTTACATTTCTAAAATCAACAAATGCTATTGTCACTGGTGTTACAACCATGGCATCTGCTCAGGTAAGTGACCTTACATCTGGTAGAGTTGTACTTGCTGGTACTGGTGGAGAATTAGAAGATAATGCAAACCTTGCTTTTGATGGATCACAACTAACTGTTACTGGTAACCAGAATACTACAGGTAACCTATCTGTTGGTGGTAACCTGACTATCAGTGGTTCTGTTACCCAGATCAATACTGTCAATACAACTGTAGAAGACGTTCTTCTTGAACT
>CEUX01075980.1_pt1 | contig 24753 bp, 22 predicted proteins | sample 531361 | NCBI WGS metagenome assembly CEUX01 (sample SAMEA2622736, study PRJEB7988) | marine metagenome | isolation source: saline water (ENVO:00002010), including
AAAGTAGCATTTTCATTTGCTGATTGTTCAGAACCATCATACCAAGTACCACCATTACCAGCATTCTTTACACCTCTTTTTGGTTCGTATTTAAATCTACCAATTTTTCTTAAACCAAAAGATTTTTGGAAATCTGGTTCCAACTCTCTTTCTGTTCTAGCTACTTCTAATTGACCTGTAGACAAACCTCCGACAATAGCAAATCTATCATCTTGATATCTTGGTGCATTTAAACTGAAACTCGCATAAGCTGTGGAATACTTAAAGAATTTCCAAAGTTCGTTCTCCGCAAACAAAGATGAGCTCATAATAAGCAGAGCTAATATAATTTTCTTTAACATCTGTTTTCTCCTAATTTTTTTTCATTACTTCTGTACAACTATAAATATCAATATATCATATTTTTATACATCAAAACGACATACAATGGTGTAACCTTCATTTTTATCACGTTTAATTGGTCTACCCAACTTACTAATAGCTAACAATTCATTTTTATCATTATAAAGACCAACTGTAGTCATATAAGGTGAAAAATCTGAATGAGTAGTTGCATTTATAGCGAACTCAGTAGCTTTATAACTTGTCTCTATAGAACCACTACCACCATCTGGATTATCACCTGGTGCAAAAACACTATGAGCGTCTGGTGAACCATCATATACATTTATACTACCACTTCTACCAGCAGTAACACTAATATTCATGGTTTGATTAAATTCTGTTTTACCTATATTACAATATATTTCGTGTTCATATATAGTATGTGTAGCTTTATAATCCAATTCCCAACCATCTGTACCACTACCAAGACCTACTTGACTATAAGAACCAGTATCTGTTATTGTTATTATACCATGTTCATAAAAAACATTACCGACCGCACTACCACTACCTTTTGCAGTTAATTTAGAATCATCAAAACTACTACTAACAAACGCGGAAAAACTAGCAGAATGTGCATTATCATATAAATTACCACGACCATCATCATATAATGTAAAAGTTTGTGAAGTACTATCGTCTGTTAACTTAACACTACCAGGCTTTATTTGTTCACCATATAATTTTTGTGGGATTGATATAACATTTACTCTATTATGTATATTACGATGAGTTTTATTGGTATCTGAATTACCAAAACTTGAATATGGTTTGTCACCATCTCTATAATATAAATGTCTCATAGACCAGTAAGTTGGAATTTTATAAAAAGTTCCAAGACTATACGGGTCTTTACCTAAACTTTTTGATACAGAATTGAATACTCCGAATGAGTGTGAAGCGGCGTTATGTTTATCGAAATTATGTTTGCTACCTGAGAGACCCTCTATAGAATAAACACCACTTCCACTATCAGCATTTGTGAAAGTGAAATCTTTATAAGTCTTAAAGGGTGTTATTAAAACATCTTGTGGGTCGAGATTCTTAAATATCATGTTGACCCTCTCCGTTCATTAGAAGTCTAATTTGACTTTGATAATGGCTTCCCTAGCGTAAGATTTCAATAAAGGTTTACTTAACTTAGCAACAGCTAACAATTCATTTTCATCATTATATAGACCTACACTCGTAACATAAACTTTTGGGTCTTTGTGAAATGATGGAATAGTTAATGAACCATCTGATTGTGTAAAGAAAGTTGGGTTAGCACTAAAGTTGTATCTTTTATTCCTAACTCTACAAAAATAATGAGTAGAAGAAATATTTTCTTCTCTTCGAGCTTGAAATTTAGCTCCACCAACTAAACTTTGGAAGAACTTCTTAACATTATCTTCAGCACCTGTTACAGTTCTAGCAGTTGCCATTGAACAACTTGCATCAAGTTGAGCCGCACTCAAGACAAAGATACCTAAGTCTGGATAGAATAATCCAAGTCCACCACCTGGTTGACTTGCAGCCGCTGTATTGATTTCAGCTTGTCCACTTGCGATAGAACCACTAACAATGTTGAATACCCTACCACCTTTATTTACTGATGGGTCAAGAGTTGCACCACTATCATCAATTAGCTTTGGAACGTGTCCAAGTGTATGACCAGCTCCAACAGCCGCACCTAAACTTGAACTTAATTGTAATTCCCAATTACCTGGGTCAACTTTCTCACGAATCCTACTTCTATTAATTGTAACGAAGTAACAATCGTCAGCGTCAATACTACCAGCCATTGTAAATTTCTTATCATTTGGTGTTAATAAAATATTTCTAAATTGTGAATATACTGCTTTAGTAGCCGCGTTATCACCACTACTTGCCGCACTACCACTTCCTGCGTAGTGACCATATGCAATTCCAAATTGTACTTGAGCTGTTGAATCAGCTGGGTCATTTTTGTATACATCTCTATAATACTCACCACTACTAGCACTTTGAGTAGAAGAAGTATAAAACGCAGTTAAACTTGAAGTACTTTCAGACCATAAAACAGATGAAACTGCTTGTTTCATATTTTCAAGTATATCATTTTCAGGGTCAAATACTGTATAGATACTTGGTTTAGTAACAGGAGCTGGTCTACCAATCCCTTTTCCAAGGAGTTTCGAGGCTACGGCTAATCCACCAATACCCTTCCCAGACTTTACAGCTTCTTCTATCTGTATTATCTCTGCTGTTGATAGTCCTTTTTTCTTTTTCATCTTGGCCATTTTTTATCTCCTATTAATTTGAAGTTACGTTGACAGGAACATCAGCTTTAACTGTAACTGGTAGTGTGACCGTAGCTCCAGTTTCGTTCCCAACAATTGTTACTTGGGTAGAAATATCTGAAGACAAGGTTCTTGCAATTAAGTCAACTGACTTAGCTACAATAGTAATGGAATTTTTTCTATCATCATCCCCAATAAAGGTTGGTATAGTTGCTCCTTGAGCCGATACTTCACCACCAGCCGATACCATCATTCTACAAGAATCTGAATTGTGTAAAACAAAAGTATACCCAAGAGTTGCATCTGAAGCATTTCTTGTATTTGGTGAAAGTGTTTGTTTGATTCCAGCTTTCTGGAATGTCATTGAAGCAGTTGTCATTTCTAAGATTGGCATCTTAGCTGTATTTTTAGGTAGAGTAACTAACTTATACCTCATCATTTGATTTTCATCAGGTATTGCCTCTAATAGTGGCATGTTTTCTATTACCGCACCATAATAATTAGTACCATTTGGATTTGTTACATCCCATAAGGTATAATCTATTTCGTCATCTGCTAAAGCGAATTTTGTAATTTTAAATTCGTTTCGACCACGAGCTAATAACTCTCGACCTTTCTTAGTTAGTATCGCGTCTACCGTTGTTGAAGAATTATCTAAAAATCCCATTTGTGTCTCCAGTGATTAATTTTTTTGTTATATATAAATATCCATCATCACAATTTTATGAAAATAACTTGTTTTATTCATATATAAATATCATGTATTTCGTTTTTTATGTTATTATTCAACCGATAATGTTGAATCTCCTGTCTCATTTGTTGTTAATACTGTAGGTGAAGTGATTTTAACCTCTACAGCCTTCTTACCATCTGTTGTTGTATCATCTGTTTGTTTACATCCCTTAAAATATAAGTTCTGCAGAGCTGTTGTACTTTCATATATCGGTGAAGTTTCCGAAGCTTCCAACGAAGATGAATTAGCATGATACCTTCTATGGTGTTTTATATCCATATTACCAGCTCTATAAAATTTATTCTTTTTATTATAAAAATATTTTTCTTCAAGGTGATATGTGTTTTTTCTTGAACTACTAATAAACGGAACTGTTACTTCTTCCATTATAGATTTACCACCTACACCACCAACTATACCACCAGCTTTTACATATGATTGACTATATTCAAGGTCACCCCTTGTAGCACTTCTACCAAAACTATATAATGATGGCATATTAAATGAATCATATGTATTTATTTTTGTTGATGAATTAGCACCATACAATGCTATATTTGAAAAGTCCTCGTAACTACCACTCATTGATATAATACTTCCACCAACATTAACACTATCTAATAATTCAAGTCTATACAATCCACTAAATCCTGGATACATAGATTCACTAACTTGTCCTTCTTTATCAATATATTCACCACCAAAACCTGGAGTTAATGATTGACTTGTAAATCCTTGGTAATAATCTTCCTCACCACCTAAACCTGGGTTTACAGACTCACTTGTAAATCCTTGATAGTAATCGGATGTACCACCAAATGCTGGTTGTACAGATTCACTTGCGAATCCTTGATAGTAATCTGAAGTACCCATAGTAGCTGGATACATTGATTCACTTGTAAATCCTTCGTGATAATCCGAAGTACCACTAGCTGTACCAAATCCCATTGACATAGAATTTTCAAAGTATGGATTTTCTGAACTTGGATAATCCATAAGTTTTATTTTATTACGTCTTAAAAGATTTTCTTCAATAAGAGTACCTAAATGTGCATTTGCTCTAGCAGGAATCAGAGTTTTTATTTGATTAAATACAGCCTTATCAAAGAATTTTAAAATTCTTAAATAATCCCAAAAATTATTTGGTGATGTATATTTTTGGAAGTATTTATCACGTAAAGTTTTTAATCCACTATAATATGTTTTATATTGGTCACGTGGGTCACCAATAAAATCTGAAATATCAAGATTACCTATAGAAAATATTATATCTTCATTAATAACATCTGTTGGTGCGAAGTAAACACCGAGTTTATTAGAATCAGTACTTGTTAAATCGAATGCACTAACTTCATTTCTACTATCTATTGATAATTTAGTACCATAAATTAATTTATTTTCTTCTACTCTAACTTTTGTAGCTCTTCTATTTTGTCCACCAATATTCGGTACTAACATTTCAGTTACATCTTCTGTATGAGAATAACTCATTCTATCTGGATAGTTTTTAGCACTACCAGATTGGATATAACTTTGGTCTGCACTTGTATCAATTACATCAACCGAACCAGTTCCATGATTTATGGTTTGATGCATTGGATATCTTAATACTAAATTTTCAAAAGAAGCTGATGGATGATTACCATCATATGATTTTGGAGCTCTAACGTGGTTATCAAACCTTGATTCTGATAATGGACTATTCCAATATCTAAATTCCATCATTGAACCAGTTAATTGTCCACCAAACTCTTGTGTTGACTTACCACCAATGTGTACTGCTCCATCTCTTTGGAATCTATTATTCATTCCTTGTGGAGCACCACCCAAACCACCATCTACATTCAAACTTGCAGAAGATTGTAGGTAAATTCTACGTCTTGTAGCGTCATATTTCTTAACATATAAATTATAATTAATATTTCTACCATTATTATCATCTACCATTGGTGCATCACTAGCAGAAATACGAGTTAACATAACAGAATAAAATTCCCCGTCAAATACTGGTAACGCTGATGAAGATATAGCGGCGTTTGAAGAACTACCAGTTATAGCAAACGATACATAACCATAATTGTCTGTACCTGAACCAGATGGTTCTAATCTAATTGCCCAATCAGCATCTTTGTGAACAAGTACTTGATGGTTACTACCAGAATTTACAGCTCTGAATCTAAATTCTATGGTATCAGGGTGTCTACCAGATTTTGTATCATCAACCCACGTTGTTTCTACAGTTTGACTACCAAAGAAATCTAACATTCTTGAAAATTTACGAGTTATTTCAAATTGATTGTTTTGTTCAGCTAAAACTGGTCCACCATATTCTCTAACTCGTAATATTGTTGATGGTAATCCATAACAATTTATCAAACCTTTTAAAGCTCGTGAAGTACCTTTTGATTTTAAGAAGAAAGGCATATTAACTAATATTCTATTCCAAACCTCTCTTGTAATATCTCTTTCGGCTTGTGCCGTTGTTTGTAAAGCTACGTTATCTGAACCAGAAACTTGAACACCAAGTGCATATTCTGGTAAACTAATTAAAGATTTACCATCATAAACTTGCCAACCAGAGGCTTTAGCTACTTCATGTACTAAATCTCTTGATAATCCTTCATTAACTTTATTAGTACGATGATTTATATCAGTTAAAGCTTTTGTGTACAACCATACACCATCAAAATGATGACCTACCATATCTATAAATTTTAAAAACGTTTCATTTTGATTATCGTCTCTTATATGTAGTGGTAAATTATTATATAATCTATCGAGATTGTTCCTATCATATAGAGAAGCACTTGAATCATTTCCAGTTCTCCAAGTTAAATACTGACTTGATGTGGTGTGAGCTAAAACATATGGGTCGAGTAGTGTTCCACTTCCACCTGATTTTGGCCAACTCGTATCAAAATATTCACCCATTGAACTTGTGGTGTACGATGAACTTTCAAAATATAAATACTTTTCAAAATCATCAAAATTATTTTTAATATCTGCTATACTTCTTTCTGCACTCTTCATATCATCAGTTGATGCACTAACAGACATATAAGATTGACTAACACTCGTATAATGTTCTAATCTTTGTATTTTATATTCAAAGTTATCATATCTTCTTTGAACTGAACTAAATTTTATAAAATTTTCATAATTGGAATAATCTGGATTTAATCTTATACTTGAATCACTTTGACTAACAAATTTATTTTCAAGTTCTTTTGATACTTGTGAGTTAGATGAAACAATTTGTTGTCTTGTTTTAAAATCTGTAGCTTCAAATTCAATTTTATCCGCTACAACATCATGATTAAAACTAGCATTTCTTAATACTATACCATCTACTTTATCATCTACAAAATCAATTAATTGAATGTCTTGTTTTATTGATGGTAACATTTCTCGTGATACATGAACAAAAGATTTTTCTTCTACACCTTCTGGTAATGGTTCATATAATTTATAAACCATAGCGTGTGGATAATTTTTCCAATTTAATTTATCACTTCTAAAATTAGTGATTAGTGAAAATTTATTATCACCTAAATTTAAAAGTGTTCTTAAATCTCGTTTCTCTTTTAATCTCCAGAGAGATGATGCTCTTCTAAATGGATATTCCCACTCTTGACCTTCCTTCCAAGTACCTTCTTCCTCTTCATTTGGTGCAGGTGAACCTGGGTTACCCCAAACATGACCTTTGGCTATAGCTTCTTCACCCCAAGTCCTATCAACTGTAATTACAGAACTATCATCATCAATTACTTCAGCATCAGTTATCTGTGCAACATAAGGTTCGTATGTTGGAATATATTTTACATCATCAATATAAATAACTTTAGATACCGTACTTATATTTCCACTATTATCTCGAACACTAGCTTTAACTACATAATGACCAGCTACTTTATATCTATGTGTTTCTGTAAATGTTTCGTTATCATAATATTTTTTATCTTCTAATTCAACATCTTTTTCTAAAATAGCAGAACCATCACCGAAATCAAATTCATATTTTACAATTTGACCATCATCATCTTTAGCACCAACAACAAATGTCATCGGATTTTCTTTATCAGAAATATTTTCTTCTTTACCATGAGCGTATAAAACAAGATTAGCCGCGTCATTTGGTAATACGTGAACTTCTTTAGTAGCTAATTGTGTATATGTATCTATCCCATCATTCCACAATGTTGTTACAACTACTTGATAAAGACCAGGATTTTTATATACGTGATTTGGTATTTCAGATTGTCCATCTACTTCGTCAAATTCTCCATCACCCCATTCCCAAAGATTTTTCTCAATTCTTGGTTCAGTTTTTACAGCTATTTTCTTTTCAAATCCGTCAACATCACCATCCGCATATTTTACAAATATATTTGTTGTGTAAATACCAGGTTGTGTGAATATATGTTCCATTGGTTCTAAATAACCTGGTTCTAACATTTGTTCGTTCCAAGTTCCATCACCCCATTGCCAAAGAACACTTACTGCATATTTAGGTATATACAAACATGGGTCGTTTTCATCTTCGGTAACTGCAAGTGGCCACCAATTCCAAGCTCTATCATCGGTACAACCAATTGTCTTAGCTTCTGGAATTTCTTGTTGAAATGGTGGTGGTGGAAATTCTGCTACTGCAAATGGTGATATTGTTCTACCACTATTTAACCAAGTTTGATAATCATTCAATTGATTTTGTGAAATTTGTCCTGCTGATACTGCACCAGTAAACCAATCATATAATTCGTGTGCATCTCTATATATTGGGTTTCCATCTTCATCAATTGCTTGTACATAATCACCATCTACATCTTCATATAGTGGCATTGTATCCCAACCATATATCTCCGTCCAAGTTACAACTTCTTCTTCAAATGCAGTTATTGTATTATTAAATTCTTCTACTCTTTCTTCCCACCTTGTTAGATTATCTTCTACAGTCTCTATGGTTATATTAAATAACTGCATTAAATTACCACGATTAGGTTCTTGATTTCCTTCGTAATATAATGACCAATCTCTTCCATTTTCAGCTTCTAATACTGCCCAATACATATCACGTACTTGTTCTGCGGTATAAAACATACCATCACCAGTTGTCGTATCAGAAAATATACCAACATGGTCAGGTGAACCATCTGGTGGCCCATATGAACCAATCTGAAAAACATATGGTCTAACAACTACATTTGGTATTGAAGCTACTTCGAATCCACTATTTCTCCATTCATTATAAGCTTCAATATCAGATGGTGTTAATGTACCAACTGTCATTGCGTTTTGTAACCAAGCCGCATTTAATATAACACCAGGTTCTATTACTTGTCCATTACTAAATTCAAAAGATTCTAAACCAAGACTTTCAAAATATCCAGCCGTATCGTCAACTTCTCTGATATCAAATATATTTACGAAATAAGCTCCCAACCAATTAGGTGGAACATCTTCATTTGGTGGAGTAAATTTTACATCTACCCTATCACCTGGTAATAATTCTAATGATACTGGTTCACCAATTTCTTTTCCTCGTTCCTCTACCAATAACTCATCACCTGGATGTGTACCATCAATATTAACTAATATATCAATGTCTTGTATATTATAAACAGAATCTGGTTTAGGATAACCAAGTATTTCAATAAATTCTGCTCTTGAATCTGTGTAAGCTTGTACAACTGGGTCAATAATGGATTCTTGTATTGTTGTATCTATTTCAAACTCAGATTTAACAACAGCTTCAAATGTTCCTTCCACAACTGCGGCGTTACCATTAAAGGATAAAATTTCAAATTCTTCCGCACCCCAACTAATTACATCACCAACTTCTAAACCATATTTACTTGTTGAAGTAAGTATCAACTCATTTCTAGCTTGTTCGGTAGCCGCTCTTTGTCCTACCTCTAACTCTTCTAAATCAAGGGAAAATAAACTAACTGCAGATTCATTAGAAGAATCCCAGAAAGTAATTTTATTACCATGTGCAATTAACTTAGTAGATTCACTTGTTGTAAATCTTTCATCAGTTTGATTTATGGTTAATGTACTTGTTGTTATAGTTTCAGCTTCACTACCAAAGAAATCTTGTGCCGTTGTACTATATGAAGTATCAAGTCTTATTAATCTTGTACCACTTCTTTCTATAAGAGTACCACGAACCCACGTATCACTATCATCAGGCCATAAACCAGCTGGTAATGCAGGTGATGGGTCTGGTGGTAATGGGTCTGGCACAGGTGTCGGAGTCGGCGTAGGTGTCGGAGTCGGTGCAGGCGGTGGTGGTGATGGTGTAGGAAAATTATCGGGCGGTGGATTTGGAGGCGGAGGCGGTGGTGGCGTAGGATTAGGTGATGGTGGATGAATTGGTATTTCCTCATTCTCAAACTCCAACATCTTCAATACGCGAGTATTATTTTTACCACCCCATATTAATTTAGACATCTAACTTCCCCCGTAATCTTCTTCGGATTGATTTTCAAATACTTGACTTAAATCTTCTTCAATAACTTGTTGAATTTCTTCAACAGTTTGTGTTGGTTGTATTTGTGTTTCTCTTTCAACAACAATATCACCAAAACCATCATCATTAGCCGCACCAATCATTCTAGCTATAAAATCATAACCAGTTGGTTCAGTTTTTGATGGTGAATATCTTGGTAATTCTTTTTCTACATATTCTGGTTGTTGTCTTTCATATGGAACTAATGGTTGATTTGGTAGAGGCATTTGATTTAATAAAGTTCTTGGAAAAGGTCTTACACCAGTAACATTAGCAGCTGAAGCTCCAGGCATTGGTGTGGAATTAGCACTATCCAAATATCTTTCTACTTCATAAACTCTTCTTTCAATATGTGTTATAAATCCTCTTGGTAAAACAAATTCACCACCTACACTTTGTTTATTATGTCGTTTCCATCTCTTCACACCATCAATTTTAATTTTATTACCACCAAATCCATCTGAAAAAGTTATTCTAGCGTCTTCGGTACTTGGGCCTGGTGAATGCCAACGTTGAATGAGTTTACTTAATGAATTAAATTCACGTTTATATTTATCACTCTGAATATCATTTGGTACAATTCTAATTTCTTTTCTATCATCTGATATTTTATGTACCCAAGCTGATAAATCCTTTACCAATAATTCTTTTCTCTTGCTAGATTCATCTTCACCCTTTATACCTGCATAAATTAAATTGTCATCATCAATATACCAAGGTCTATCAGCTCTACCTGGGTACATTCTTTTAGGGCCTGTATAAACTTCACCACCATCTGCGTAAACTAATACAGTTTCATTAGTACCAAATTCTTTTCTAAAAAAGTTATATCTAACTTGATACTTACCTCTAATATAACCCTTACTTCTCAAATCATTACCAGGTTTTGTAACTACTTGGTTATTTTTTATTTCATAATCTGTTGTTATAAAACTTTCAATTAAACTTTCACCACTTTCATCGTAAATATGACATTCAACATAATCGTGAACTCCGGCTTGACCAGACAAAAATGGTGGCCAATCGTAACCAGGCTGTCCGACAGCGTAGTTACCACCTCGTTCCAATATCTGTTTATCTTCTTTTTTTAATCTATCTATAGCCATTTAAACTTCCAATAAAACTGGTTGGTTTTTATAAATTCTTTTCATCTGTTTTTGTGTTGGATATACTTTAGAAAATTGATATAAGTTAGGATAAATTTCTTTTGAAAATGTCCAATCTGTTATCATTCTTCCATCTTGTATAATTTTATTTCCTACCACAATTTTTGTTACCTTTTCTCTATAAGTATAACGTGTATAATCCAATGGGTCTTTATCCCACCAACAAATATCAATAAAAATATTTTCTTTAACACCCAATTTTATAGCTTCTAACATTAATTCTTGTAACTCTGAATAAATTGGTTTGTTCGTTAAAACTATATCAATATCCAAAGTTTTCCAATTTTCTCTAAACCCACTTGCTAACCAAACATTATATTTATCAACATTTTTTAATTTAAAAAATTTAGTTTTCCATTCACTAAACTTATGTAATGTTGGTGGCTGTAAATTACAATCAAACTTATAATTTCCATATTGCCAAATCATTAACTACCCCCGTAATCCCAACCATCTCCACTACCACCATCACCTGTACCAGTGGTTGTAGTAGATGAATTATAATCTTCGTTACCCCAAAACGCTCTAAATGTTGTTGTAAAATTACCAATAGTTAAAGTAGCCGTATTATCAAAATCTGCTTGTGGCATTAATCCATCAAAACCTACTCTTGGTCTTTTAGTCCATAATCTAATTACATCACCTTCTCGAATTTGTACTGGTTGTTTTGTTATTTGGTCACCATTCCTTTGTATATGAGCATCATCACCACGAACAGTTGCCATAACAGGTTCTGTGATTCCAACTATTGTTCTTGGTTCACTTCCTACTCTCTCACCACCACTTATACCATACCATGCTGGAAAATTAAATGGTTGTGGATTAACATTTCTCGGTACATCAACCTCATCTGCTTGTGGTACTGGCATTGGTGGAGCTATTTGGTCTAATACTTGTAAACTACCAGGATTATCATAACCTGGTGGAGCTACATTGTAAATTGAATAGTTCATATTAAATTGTACAGGTACATCAACCTTTCCGTTATCTATACCAACAACCTCATTAATAACAGTTTCGACAATACTTCTTTGTGGTGTAAATCTATAATGTTTAGCGTTAACAACTCCTTGTGGTTGTGGTATTGGAGGCATTTCGGCTAAAGCTACAGTAAAATCATTACTATAAGTACCACCAACTCTAGCTTTAAAATTACCATCTCCCCAATCGGCGACATCTTCTGCTGATATTGTAAATTCACCAGTTGTTGGGTCTATATAATCGGAAAAAACAAGTTCTTGTTGATTTACACCAGTAACTTTATAAATATTTAATTCTACTGCATTAGCTGGTGGAGCTTGTGTTGTAGGTGTAGTACCACCACTACCACCTGAATCTTGTGAATCTCCCAACTCATCCTCTAAATCCATTCTTAATATACGAGTGTTTAATTCTCCACCCCATGATAATTTTGACATCTTAACTTCCTCCGTAATCTTCTTCGGATTGTTGTTCAGCTTGAGCTTGTGAGTTATCAGTTAATGTCCATCTAACTGTTACACCAGTATTAGCTTGTACAACTCCTGGTGTTACTGCTACCAAGTTTATATTATAATCACTTAAATTTACATCATCTGGTGGTGTATATGTTGGTGTGGTTTGTGTTGCACCATATCCACCATCAGTACCAGTTTGGTCTGCTAATTTAGCCATAATTTACTCCCTAAAATCCTATCTTTTCTGGATTATTTTTATTTTGATACTCTGTTTGACTACCTTGATATTTTACAGGTGCTGGTCGTTTATTATTACCAGTTATTTTTCTTAGATTGTCATCTATTTCATTCCAAGTATCATTTTTACTCTGAACAATATCTCTACGTTTTAATGTTGATTCATCTCGTTCAAGAACACCTTCATTTTTTAATTGTTTATTATAATCTGTTTCAGCTTGTCTCATTTCAGACTCTCTAGCTATATCACCAGCTGTCGGTAAAACTGGTTCACCAAGTAAACTTTTAGCTAAAATAGCAACTTGGTCGGCTGATTTTGCTATTTGACCAGTAACTTGATATAAATTTTCTACAATTGATTTTCCGTCCTTGATTCTTTCCCTAACAAGTGCTAAAGCATCTTCATCTGGTTTTTTAAATAGTGGTGTTCTAAAATCTGCATCTCTATGTGTACCCATTATAGCATCTGTGTTTCTTAACTTCGAACCATCTATCTTTGGCCCTAAAGTTATAGCATTATACATATCATCTGGTATAGCTAATATATCTTCTCTCTCTTTTCCATAAACATTTAATACACCAATATTTTTTACTGGAAACTTCATATCATCTTGGTACAAACAAAATTTATACCATCCACTACCAACATCTACAGATTCTTTTCTTATAAAAGTTCCATCTGGAATTTTTAAAAATGGTTTATCTTGTAAGGTAAAATCTCTATCAATCACTTCATCCAATGTCTCATTTTCCATATTATGATTTCTCATCATCATTGGTTTTTGAATATATTGGTCTGGTTGTTCAAGACCTAATCCAGTCCTAACATCTTCATATGATTGTAAAACACCATCAACTTCAAATGGTATATTAGAACCAGTAATGTTAGCTTTTACCATAGCCGAATCACGTTTTAATTCATATTCTTTCTCATCGGCATTAACAAGAGATTGAAAATATTCATTGTTTAAAAGTTCTTTTGTAGTATAAGGCATTATCTAACTACTCTAAATTCAAAGTTACTATCTATTATTTGCACTACTTCACCAACTCCACTACCACTCTCTATTTTAAAATTAATTTTATAATTTCTTTCTGGTTGGAAACCCTTTAACCATACATCAAAAAAGTTTCCAGTTGAATCACAACCTATAAGAGAACCACTACCATAAGGTACAATAACATCTTCTGTATAAGCATCTTTTATCTGAAAAAATGAACTACCACTTGGTAAATATTGTGGTGTTACTACATTTGTTTGTGTAGATGACCATGTTTTAGCTGGGAATCTATTTCTACCAACTACTCTAAATCTAACCTTCTCATCCTCTTGGTATTCTGGTCTAAGTCCTTTCATATAGATTTCTAAATTATGTAAATCACTTCCAGTCAATGGTGTAAGCGATCCAGTATCCCACGTTGCACTATTCCAAACTGCTTCCAATCTTGGTTGATATATTGTGTGAGTTTCTCGTGAGAAAAACCTAAAGTGACCATACTTGGTAGTATTAGCTTCAGCTAAATCTGTATTAGAACTTGGGTCAAAACTACCACTTCGTTTAAGCATAAATCCTTGATTCGGATAAGCAGAACTACTAATAATCCAATTGTTTACAATACCAGTTACATCCATTCTAACGTCACTAGCTTCATTTGTAAATGACTGCGAAGCTTCTAATGTGTTTGTTGTAGAAGCTCCATTGAACCAAGTTCCACCACTATTGTTACTACCAGTTACCCACTGGTCAGCTGATGTTGCACCAGTCCTATATCTCCAAGAAGCACCTTCGGTATCTTGTGGCCAATCTTCGAAATGACCTTGACCATTCTCCCAAGATTGACTAACTGGGTATGCATATAACACATCATTGGAACTCAATTCTTGTGAATTAGCATCATATAAATTTAAATAATATTTAGCATTTGTTGGTATAAGTCCACTACTATATGATGCAGAAATATAAGCTAAATCAAACTTAATCAGAGCTCTTGAAACATTAATTTGTGTTCCAGTATCATTCATATCTTTACGTATTTCTAATATTTCATCGAGACCAGTATTCTGACTTGACGTAGCTGGCCCTTGATATAAAGTAGTATCTTGTGTTGCGAATTCGTTATAATGCATTATGTTATACTCCCTATTACTTGACCTTTAATATCAGAATCTGGATATTTTAACTCAAACATACAAGGGTCTAATGATGGATAATATATACCCTCTTTATAAGCCGCACCCATATCATAAATGTTACCAGAGTACCCATCTGTAGTTCTCCATTTGTTTCTTAACATTACTGGTAATTGTATTGGGTCACCTGGCCCGTCTCCATCTAAGTCTACAGAAAATGGTACTAATGTAGCTACACCATCAACTAAAGATAGTGCATAAGACAACTCTGAAACGACAATTGGTTGATTAATTTGCCAATTATCAATGTTAAAAAAGTCTTTAACTACTTGTATACATTTTAATAATACTTCTTCTTTGTTATATCCTTTCTTGGTCATAATTTTAAAATCAACACCTATATTAACAATCCAACAATCTTTTAAATTTATAGCATCTGTGACCATTCTATATTGACCAAGATAGTTTTTTAAGTTTTCTTTGACAGCTCTATTTAAACTTGTCAAGTGTTTATTGTAGTCATAACCAAGTAAATACATATTTAATGCTAATGGATTAGGAATCCTCGTTGGAACTTTAGGAGCTCCAGTTTCTGGTGTATCGTCTTGTCCATACAACTCTCTATCAATTGTAAAAATACCTGAACCATTACCAAGCTCTCTTTGAAATTGATATTGTGAACCCTCTAATTGTTCATCTGGAACTATATAAGCTTTAGCTACAGCACCATACTTAGCAGGCATAGAATACGCTCTCATTATGTAATCTTCCTTAGTAACAGCTCTACTTTGAGCGGTAAAGTGTGCTAAAGCGTTTTGTCTAATTTCTATCAATGTTTCTTTAGATTTACCACCACGAGCTGGATTTGGATTTATAACACCAACCGAACTTTTAGTAGCTGTTACAGTAGCCGAATCAAGTCCAAGTGGGTCTAAGTTAGTTGCAACTTCTTTTATTTCTGTTATTGAACCTTCACCAACATTGTGACCAACACCACCACCATGAGCATATTTTATGGTCAATGTTATATCAGCTGGTGACAATCCATAAGCTTTAGTTTTCAAAAAATTACTTGGGTCAAATGTTTTATCTAACATCGAAACCCCACCTGGTAATGATGAACCAACATTATCTGGATTTGGTACAATATCTTCATCTGCACCAGCGGAAATACCAGCTCCAAACCTTAATTCAGTTTTATCATCAGACCTAATATATCTTGTAAATCTTCGTGGTGTCTTTATAAGTTTAATTAAATATGGTGTATCATCAGAGTATTGAGATAATTCAGGGTCGGATGTACTTGAATTAGATACATCATCAAATACAATATCTTTAGCTAGAAAGTCAACTTCATACCATTTATTACCATCACTATCTGTTACTGAAATTATATCTGTTACATTTGGTTTTCCTAATGCAATTCTATCATACTTTTTAGCATTTCCAAATGTAAATTCTTCTGAAGTTATTGTACCACTTAAAACAGATACAGATTTTTTCAAAAGATATTTTGTAGGAACATTAGCAGAAGTTTCATAAATACTAACTGAACGTTTATCAAGAGAACTTGAATAAGCAAAATTAACATCTTCTTCTGAACGAAATACTATACCATTTCTTGATTTAACTTGCATTCCAGCGTTAATACTCATAGCGTATCTCATATCTGGTGCTGTATCATCACCAGTACCAGTTGCTGGTACAGTTTGAAATACATCAACTATTGTAGAAGATGGTGTAGCTAACTTTGGTTTATATCCTAATGATTGAGCTATCTCAAAAACATTGTCAAGTTCTTCTGCATAAGATAATAGTGATTCTTTAAATCTATCATCAACATAGTAAGACAATACATCACCAACATAAGATGCCATCTCAATGAACATCATACCTGGGTCTGATTCATTAAAGTCATTATATGTATTTGGAAAATATGTTTTGGCAAATTCTATAAGATTAGACCTAAATGCACTAAAGTCTCTACCTAAATATTTAACATCCTTTTTCTGTAATTTCGCTGAACTAGCCATTTAAATCTCCTAAAAGTTGGAAATGAATGTAAGTTGTATAGTTTCGAGAGATTCTGGTTCTATCGTTACACCAAACTCTAAATCTACATTAATTTGATTTGGTACTTGACTATCAACATTAACATCAACTCTATTGATAACTACGTGTGGTAACCACTCTGCTATAGCATCTTTTATACTATCTTCTATTTTAGCCGTAGTATCATCTCCAATTGGTTCAAATAGTGCACTATATATATCACAACCAAACTCTGGTAAGAAAGGTCGTTCACCTTTCATTGTCAATAATAAATTTCTAATATTACTTGAAGTTTGTTTTAACGTTGTTTGAGTCTGCTCAAAAAACCCAGAGTCTGATTGACCCAAGGGTAATGATAGACCAATCCATACATCGGGGTTTAAATCATTTTCTAATGCACCCATTTATTAATTTCCCTTTTTCTTATCTATTGCTTTCATTAATCCACTATAATCTTTTGTTAAAGCATTTTGTACATGGTCAGGAACGTTTTCAACACTCACACCAGCTTTCTGAATAGTTTGTACTGCACCGACCTCTCTCTTACCTTGGTCTGATTTACCATAACCCATAAGTTCTGACATTTTTGACGAGTCAAATGTTCCACCACCCATTGTTGGCCATGCGTCTCCTTTACCTTGTATTCCACCTTTAGTTTCATTTAAAATTTTATTTAAAGATTCATTTTTGGTGTAGTGTACGTTTTCTTTTTTTGATTTTGGTTTCTGAATAAACTCTTCTTTTATAGACTCCATACTCAAAGGCTTTTCCTTATCTATAAATATTTCCTCTTTAAGTTTTGTGATTTGTTGTTGGACTTTTCGTTCAACTATTTTGTCTATAACTCGTATAAGTTCTTCTTTTTTCATTATTAACTCCTATTTGTTAACCTATTCCAGCCGTAGCTGTATCATTTGTAATTTCATTTTCAAGTTCAACTACATATGAACTATTATGTTTTTTCAATACCGTATCATTCCAAGTATTAATTTTTGATGATTGTTTATTTACCCAACTCTCATCAACAGAAAATCCACCTTTCGAGTCACTATAAACATCATATCCAATATCTCCAATTGTAGATAGTGGTATAATTGGCCATGGAAGAAACGTTTTTCCCACCATTGGAACAACAGCTACACCGACATAAACTTTAGTATCTGTTGTAACACCAGGATTAAATATTAACGCTGGTATTAAGTGTTTACCAACAACTGGACACATTATTAAATAAATATGTAATGAGTCTACTAATTGGTTGCAAAAGTGGTCAATTGTCTCTTCTGTTTCACCATAATATCCATCCCTACCATCTACAACACTTAAAAAGTCTATAAGATTTTGAATGAAACGTTCTTTAGCATCTTCCCTATCAATCACTTGAGCTTTTCCAATACCCATAGTACTTAGTGGCATCGCAGTAAACTTACTATTCATAACACCAGTATTTCCTGGCCCCCCTGTTGCTACATTAACTATAGGGCCTTTTATCTTAATATCTGGTGTATCTGATAAAACAACGACAGTACCAGCCCCAACATATTTATCTATAGCTTCAGCAAATCCATTGGAATACTTCTCTATACTTTGTTTTGGTGTCTCACCCTCTGGTGATGGACGATTATATACTTTGAATAAATCTTTTTGTAATTGTATTTTAGCTGGTGAACCACTTGTTGATTCCCAATCTAAATTTATATTACCACTTTGAATTAAATTACCTTCTGTATCAAGTGGTTTTAAATTAAATGTTATATAAGTTCCAAGGTCTTCAATAGATTGTATTTCATAAGTTCCTTCATCAGAACCCTTTTTTATTTTCACTTTAGATTTACCAGGTATTTCGGTCAAATCATATTGTCTACCACTACTATCCTTATTTGAAAGATGTATTCCAGTTATATTACTCATTTGTGGTTGACCTTCTGGTTTAGGTTCTGGTTCTACCGATTGAGATTTTGGATAATCTTTTAAATATGCATTTAAACTTTTATATTCTATATTATCTCCATCTCTATTTTTTATTTTAGGTTTTTGACCAGCTTTAGCTCTTGACGCAGATGCTTCATTGTAACTTGGATTTGCCATTTCAAATGGTTCTTGTTCTTCTTCATCAACCAAATTTGTTTCTATAAGATATTCACCTGGATTTTCAATTTTTATTTTATCTTTAACTACATTGTGTTTGGTACTAAATCCTGGGATGAAACCCAAATGCATAAACGTACCTTCAAATTCTCCTTGATGTGTATCACCATCAACATTACCAGGTGCGGTTGTAATACCACCAAAAATATCCATAACACCAGGAGCTAACTTAGTATCTGGTGCCGTTGTATTTCCAACTAATTCACTACCAACAATATAATCATCTATCATATTAGCTAATCGTGTAGTATAAATTTCCCAATACTCCTCTGTTTTATTTGGGTCTTTTAATTGTCCAAGTGAACCATCTATTATTCCGGCTACTTCACTTTCTAAAACAACCATTTCATCAAACAATTTTTGAGTATCTAACTTTGGTATTTTTCCTGTTAAAGGCATATTATCTCGTAAAGTTTACTTGGCTATTAAACGAAGCTTTCTCCAACATTGCTAAATCTGTTTCTAAGGCTAATAGAGCTGGTGCATTAGCTAATGTACCTGCGGGGCCTGGATAAACTAATAACTTGATTGTTGATATTAAATTACTTAAAAAATTTACTAATTGAACACCATTCACTACGGGTTCTGTATTATTTGTATCACCAAGATATATTTCTGGACTTGTTATTACAGTTTTTGTTTTTGTAACTAATTCAAAATCACGTTCTGATGTAAAACCAATTACACCATTTGTATTAACACTAACACCATTTTTAGCATCAACTACAAAAAAGTTACCACTACTAAAATATGTATCAGTATTTGTATACGAATATAAACCATCTGCTTTAGAATTAAAAACTATTCTATCAGTACATAAAAGAATTTGTTGTCCACTTAATTCTGTTGGTGCTTCTTTTGGAATATTTTCTGAATAATCAGAACTAAAATTTTCAACCACGTGACCACCAAGACCAAGATGATGTATTGTTTCATCACCAAAAACTGCTGGGTCTGTTGCTCTATTTAATGGTATAGTTTCATTTGTAGTCATATATAACGAAGAACCATCTGCATTTATATCTTCCATAACATATGGTTGAAATTTACCTTCGTCTACTTTTTCTTGTTCAAATTCTTCTATGTCTTCATTCTTATTATCTTTACCTAAATCTGTTAATTGACCAACTCTCATTTTTATGTTTGGTGAATCTACAAGACCATCATCATCTGTTGTACCACCTCTACCTAAATCACTATCATCACTTATGTTACTTCCGAATCGAATAGTATTTCCAAATCTACCTTGGATAGTTAAATCACCCTCATATGGTTTTAATTGCCTTATATATCTTTTTCTTTTAAAAAATTCACCAAGTGTAAATTCATTTTCTGAAACATCTTGTGGAGCTTTTTCACCACTATCTACATCGGCATAATCAGAACTTTGATTTTTAATTATATTAGATACTGAACTCAAACCTGGTACGGAATTAGTATTTATACTTGATAGAAAATTTAAAGTTTGAGTATAAAATTTCATTTCTAAGTAATTAACACAAACAACATACTCGCCTTTTAATGGATATTGTTTTATATTTGCTTCAAGTGGATATACCCAACTACAATCTTCTTCTCGTATACCTTGTTCACTATTTAATAACCTAACTTTAGCCATACCAATGAATGTAAAGTTAGAATCTGAATTATTTAGTACATTTGGTTGTCTATCTAACAAATCTTCTTCTGTTAATAAAACATCTATTACTTCTCCAACTTCTAATTCATAAAATTGTGAAGGCTCTTTTAGATTCTTAACCATATTGGCTACAGAACCAAAACTTGTCAATCCACCAAGTAAAGTAGGACTACTTTTTTTTCTTTTCTTTTTTGTATATGCCATATTAATTTAATGCTACAATGTCATCTTGTATTTCATCGTGAGTTTTCTGAATATCATCCACAGTTTCTTTGATGCCCTGCATTAATTGTTCCTTTTCAGCTTCTGTTAATCCATATTCATCTTCTGAACCACCTTTGTTCTCTGAAGCTATTAATCTTTGTACAATTCCAGCTACTTTAACAAGTTGCTCATCATTTTTTACATTTATTTCTAAATATTCCTTTATCATTGGAACAATTTGAACCGCAGTATCACCATCTTTGATAAATTGAACAATTTCTCTTGTCAAAACATCAAGTTGCTTCCTATTGGATTCTGTATTTTCATAAATATCTTTAAATAAATCTGAAAGTGTTTTTCCTTCGAATATTTCGTAATCGTTTGCCATGGTATTTTCCTATTTATGTGATATATAACCAAATCATCAATAATAAATATCTTTTTTGTGGAAAATGACTAATATATATGATATTTATATATGACAAACTAACCAACAAAGGGAGACTCGTGGATAACACGCTAATGGAAAACCTTATCGGTGAGTATGGTTGGTTACTTCTATCGGGCATAATAGCCCTTCTATTTCAAAGTACTATACAAGAAGCTGTAGATGGTTTAATGATATTCTTAGGTAACGACTACAACGAAGATGATGTCGTTGAAGTGGATGGTTCGCCTGGCCGTATCGTTAGAGTCGGTATGTGGAAAACAGTATTCTTTATCTATCACATCGTGAATGGAAAAATAGTAGGTGGTTCTAAATTAGTGGTAACAAATTCAAAACTAAAAGATTTAAAGATAGAAAAACCACTGCCAAATCTTGATTTAAGTAAATACACGAGTAATGATTAAAAATTTCCTATGGAAAATATTGTTTTATGATATAGAAAAATTAATTTGGAAACCCATCAGTAAAAGGGAACAAATTTTGAAGTGGTTAAATAGTAGAAAACCACTATCTCAACGGATTCGTGAATACAATCGTAATACATATATATAGCTTAATAAAATATGATATATATCATAGTTATTTATGACGATTTCTTTAACTAACTTGTCGAAAGGAGAGACACATGAAAGAGATTATGAAAGCCGTAAACGAATGGATTTCTGGAATCATGGAAATGCTTGTAAATTTTATTGCTGTAGGAGCAGTAGTTGAAGTATTATTTGGTTCTGGTATATTCGGTGTTAGTGTAATCGGTAACCTAACAGCTATCATCAATGGATTTGGTAATAGTGGATTTGCTGGTTTAATTGCACTACTATTCTTGGTCGGTTTATTCAAGAAGTAGTAATAAAACAAAAAAGGGGAATGAAAATTCCCCTTTTTTTTATTTACACTAAACATTAAAAGTTATAAGTATAATCTACCTTCCGTCTTTGGTCTTCGCTTATCAATGAACCAGTATAATGTACATCAACTTGTCCAAAGTTAGTATATTCGAACATCAATCTCTTATGATACTTCTTTAAAGTGTTTACAACTCTTGTTATATGTTGTGTGTTGGAACCAGTCATCTCCCTTATTAAAATATAAAGAGCTTTTTTATTAAAATTTTCAAGAAACATTCTCCTTCTAAATAATTCTAAGATAGAATCAACCACCATAATATCACGATGTCTTTTAAAAACCTTATTTATATTCTCATCCCAAAAAGTTAGTGTCTGTTCTAAGAATTGTTCGGTCTCATCTATAAAGTCATCCTCTTGTATCTTCATATTACTACCATACTCTAAAGAAGCAATATCTTTTTTCTGTTTGTAACCCTTGTAATTTTTATTATTATGTAGAATTAAGTAGTTTTTAGCTACAATACTAAAATAAGAGAAAGCTTTTCCTTTACCTTCTTTGAATTTGTGCATATTCATAACAAGAAAAGACATAACTTCATGTTTAACATCTTCTGATGGTACATCAAAATAATAAAACTTAAAAGTATGAATAATATTCTCACATAACTTATCAAAAGCTTTATGAATATGTTCATTATAAATTTTATTCCTCATATGTGGACGAGTTTCTTTATTATACCGAATTATAGCATTTTCTGTTAGTTGTGTGAAGTAATAACGACTACTTCCTTTTTTGGCTTTTCTACCCATTTATGTCTTCTCCTTTAACATAATTATTTAAGTTTTCAATTGTTAATTTTATTCCATCAAAAACCGAACCAATTTCATCATCCGATTCAAAATGTCCAGTAGAATCTATTTTTTTCATTCCTCTATATGTAGCTTCTACCATATCAGCCGTAGAATCTATCATATCTTCGAGTAATTCGTTCTTCTTTAATAAATTCCAATTTACATAAAGAGAAGTTAACAATAAACCAGTACACGCTCCAAGAGCTATTTCTAAAAACATTTAATCTTCTCCAAATAATTCTTCAAATAAGTCTGAATGTTTTTTAGATAAACCACTATCTTCTACTGGTTCTTTACTAACAACTTGTTTTATATTACTTACAGACTTTTTTACAACTTTTTCTGACTCTTGACCAGCTCTTTTCCATTGGTCACCTTCAATAAATGTAGCCATTGTATCAGCCGCATGTAATATTCTTGCAATATTAGAACGTAATGAAAATTCTGGTTGATATGTAATCAAATAACTCTCATTAGCTTTCTCATACATACCATCAGTTAATCTTAAACCAAGATATTCTGTCTGACTCATTGGAATATTAAAGTGTTGTAACAACCATAACGCTCTATCTGTAACAGTCATGTATTGTAACTTAGGATTATGTGTAAAAATCTTACCTTGATTCTTACGATGCCATTCGGATTCATTTAGTATATAGTAATCGTGTTCCAAATCACCAACTTTTCCTAAGTCATGATGTAATGCGGAGAATATTATTTCTTCATCTGTAAAATCTATTGTAGCACCATTCTTTTCCCATAGTTTTTTTAACTCTAATGCGAATTTAGTTACGTGTAATACGTGTTCTACATAACCACCTACCATAGCGTTGTGATAGTGTTCCTTACCACTAGCAGGAGCCATACACATTCTATCTTCAAAGTAATCATACATCTTGTTTAAATTTTCAAGACGTTCACCTGTAAAGGTGTCGTTTATTAATTGACGTAATTCTTGCCAATTCTCTTGGATTTGTTCTGGACTTAATTGTTTCATTATAACCTCTTTTTAATAAGTATCATTTAATATTTCTAAATTCCAATTTATTTTAACTATTTAACACTAAATCTTCTCTTTCTGGCCATTTCATTGGATAAATGTGTACATTTTCATACTTGTATGGTTGTACGTGTTTAGATTCTAATATATCTACTACATTTACCCACTTAGGATTCATAGTATCTCTTACTTGATACACTCCATCTTTATGTTCTGTTCCCTTTAATAAAATAAAATCACCATAGTCAAATGGGCCTCCCCATCTTTTTAAAAGATTTCTTGAAAGTGCTACAAATTTGTATTCACTAGCTTTACTGATACGGATTCTTGTTCCATCAGCAGTTATATCTGGTGTTTTATCTGTTTGTGGATAAACAGGTTGATACATAGTAACATCAACTTCTACACCATATTGATAAAAAGTTTTTAACTCTTTATGTAGGTATTGATTTTCATCTTTTAAGATATCAATATAACCTTTGTATGTTTCTCGATTTTTCTTCATAATATTTACAGAGAAAAATCCTTGTATTAGAGTCACTACTATTAGTGACGCTACCCAATTATGTGTATTCACAATATACCCCTTTCGTATTTTTGTGGAGATGGGGAGAATCGAACTCCCGTCCAGTCTGTTTTTTTCAATGAGTCATTCACAACTTAGTTAGGTTACTACCCTCTGAGAAGTTACCTACAAACCACCAAC
>CEUX01013906.1_pt1 | contig 24573 bp, 23 predicted proteins | sample 531361 | NCBI WGS metagenome assembly CEUX01 (sample SAMEA2622736, study PRJEB7988) | marine metagenome | isolation source: saline water (ENVO:00002010), including
CCAGTTCTCCACGGACAAAGGAACAACTTGGACAACTACTGTTGCAGACACTGGTTCCACCAATCCGACACATACAGTTCCTAGTTTGACTAATAACACTTCTTATTTATTCAGAGTTGCAGCCTTAAATGGTGCAGGAACAGGTGCATATTCGGCTTCTTCAATCGCTGTAATACCTACATCTTGATTATGGGTAGTAGTGGTATTGTTGTCTACAGGTCTGATACCTGCCGTGAAACACACTTTAGGGCATGTAAGATTTGAAAACGTAAGTTCGGAATAAGCCAAGTGGAGGCGCACGAATGCCGGGAGTAGTAGTAAATACCGCAGTTCGCAGTGGTCCAGCAACTACTGGGGAAGTAGTCTCTGGGCAGGCGTTTTTTGTAGGAACCTCAGTTCGAGGAAAGTCATCAGAAGCAGTTCTTGTCCGCAATCTCACTGAATACAAAAAGTTTTTCGGTGGGTATGTGTCAGGAAATCTGTATGCCCATGCTCAAACATATTTTGAGGAGGGTGGAAGTCGTTTATACATTCAACGAGCCGTAGCAGATGATGCTGCCGCAGGTGCAAAAACTTTTGCAGATAGTGGTGGTTCTACGGTGGCAACATTTACTGCCGCAGATGTTGGAGCGTGGGCTTCAAATCTGACCGTGCAGGTGTTAGCCGGTGATGTTACTGGTGTTCGCATTCAAGTTGTTCTTGATGGCGAAGTTGTTTTGACAACTAATGATCTTTCATCTTTGGATGAGATCGTTAATACAATTAACGGTTCTAACGATGTTAAGCATCTTGTGACTGCTGCTAAGGAGTCAGGTGCTTCAAATATGCCAGTTACAACTAGCGCTACTGCTTTAACTGCTGGTGCTGATGGAACATTGGTTACAGATGCAAGTTCTACAGATAACTATGTTGAGGCTTTGGGTCGCATTGCTAAGGATCTCGGTCCGGGTGCTGTTGCTATTCCGGGTATTGCTTCGACAAACAGTTATTGGCATCATTTGATTGATCATGCAAAATCGAATGATCGTATTGCTATTTGTGCGTTTGCTTCAACTTCCACTATTTCGGCAGCAAAAACTTCTGTAAGTTCTGCTTCTCCTGCTCTTTATACGGATGCTGATGCTGAATATGCGGCATTTTATTATCCGTGGGTAAAGATTCCAGATCCAGCAGAGGCTGCTTTATCAGTTTCTATTGCTCCTGACGCATATGTTTGTGCAAAGCGAGCAAAAGCCGCTAATGATGCTAAAGGCCCATGGCGAGTCGGAGCAGGTTTGATTTCAGAAGCCGCTTGGGTAAGTGGTCTTTCGATGCCTACGACTGAAACGATGAATAAGGCTAATGGCGACTCATTGGATAATGCTCGCATCAATGCTTTGAGAGTAGTCAATGGCAAGGTTCGTGTCTATGGTGCTCGTTCAGTATCATCAACTGAGAATGACTGGAGATTCATTACTTCTCGTGACACGATTAATCATGTTGTTTATCAGTGTGAGAAGCGTCTTGAAGATTATGTTTTCCAAACAGTTGATGGTCGTGGCGCACTGTTTAATGATGTTAAAAATTCAATTGTCGGTATTCTTGAACCAATCCGTAAAGCAGGTGGACTGTATGAGGCTTACGCTTCAGATGGAACTCGGTTAGATCCGGGTTACACAGTTACCGTCGCTGATAGCAACAACCCAGCAGCCCAATTAAATATTGGTCAAGTAACTGCGGATGTTGCAGTCAGGGTGTCTGCGGTTGGTGATAAAATTACTGTCAATATCACCAAGTCGAATATGACGGCTGGCGTTCTTTAAAGGTTAGGAGTTTAGATTAAATGGCTGGACAGAAACTTTCACAGCGGCAGATTGTCGCAAAGATAGAACCAGTAGAGACAACTTCACCACGCATTGACGGCTATTTTGCCCAAGTAAGTGGTGGCGAGATCACCGCAGCGGTTGAAAAGGTTTATGACGGTGGACAGCGTTTCCCTGAAACCCTTTGTGCTCCTGCTGATATTGGTGATGTCACTGTTACTCGTCACTATGAGAGTGAACGTGATGGAACAAAGTTGGAACTTTTACGCCCTCTAGTAGGACAGGCTTATTACAACGTCACTATCACAGAATTAAATTGTGATTTAGAAGTTGCTAATACAAGGCGACACTACACAGAGGCTTTGTGTGTAGGAATGACCGAGCCAGATGGTGATGCTTCTTCGGGTGCTCCCGCCTCGTACAGCCTTACTTTCTCAATTGGTCCTCTTGCTTCTTAAGCAATAAATAAAATATAAATAACATAAATAAACTAAACTTGAAACACCTGTTTCTCTAGGTGTACCATTTGGTGTATTCAAGTCGCATGTCAGGAGTGTCTATAATGGCAGATGATAAAACTATTACTATGGGTTTAGAAGAAACGAAACCTTCTATTGAAGATCGTGCTAAAGCCAAACCAACAATTCTTGATCAATTACGGACAGAAATCGAAAAAAAGGTTGAACGTCCAAGTATCGAGATAAAAGTTCCAGAACGTGAAGGTGTTGCAGTTCGTTTTTCACCGAACATCACTCAACAGCAATTGCGTGCTTGGAGACGTAACTCAGGTGAGAACTCTAAGGATGGCTTTGATCCGTTAAAGTTTGCTTGTTATGTAGTTGGTTCATGTTGTGAATCAATTTTAATGAATGATGAAGTTGTTGTAGATCAGGATGGTGTAGAAGTCACTTTTGCTTCTCAAGAAATTCTTGATATGACAAATGATGTCCGACCTATTCCTGATGGAATTCGTAGGTTCTATGGGGTTGACCCCCACCTTGAAGCCACGGCATTGACTATTTTGGATCATGCAGGATATGGAGACGAGGTAGAAGCAGAGGAAAACCCTACGAACGAATAATAGAAGAATTTACTGATTCTGCTGTTATTCAAACTGCGGCACGCCTTGGCGAATTATGGGGTACAGATCCCATTAAAATACTAGATGTTACCGAAGCAGAGTGGGCTGTTCGGATAGCATGTGCAGAGGTGATTGCTGCTGATCGTGCGGAAGAAGAACGTAAGCGAGAGGCTAAATCACCTAGATAGACAGTATTAGTTAACCTACGGAAGCCCTTGCTATGGCAGTTGAACAGAAAGTAGTCATCAAGGTAGAGATCGACCCAGATCTCGGTAAAAGTGCTGCCATAAATGCTTTTCTCACAAAGTTAGATCGCACAACTAAAAAGACTAGTAACACTTTAAGAGTTTTTGACGCTGGTTTTAAAAAGATGGGTGTCACTGTAGGTAAAACCACTGCCAAATTAATGGATTTCGGCAAGACGCTGCTGAAACTTAATTTGAAAGTATTTGCAGTTGAAATCGCTGCGGTTACAGCATCTATGTTAGCCATGAAAGCAGCATTGGCTGTTGGTAGTGGTTTTATGAAAGCGTGGACTAACACAGTTAAATTTGCGCGCGCGGCTACGGCTGGTCTTGCGGCATCTGTAGTTACTTTGGCTTCCTCTTTGGCTGCTGCACATCGCCAATTCCAACAGTTTCAGTTGGCTCCATTTGTAGGAGGTCTTAATCAGGCTAGAACTGCTATGGCAGGCGCTATGACTGCAATGCCTATGTATGGGCAACAAGCATCACAGGTCGCCGCTGTTTTGAGTAAGGCTGGAATTCAGGCTGGAAATGTACAAGCGGTTGTACGACAAATAGGTGATATGGCCGCTGGAGATAACAAAGCATTTACTAATCTTGCTCAGGCTGTTGCAAATGTACAAAAGACAGGAAGTAGCGCCGCAGGTGTTCAGGCTTTACAGGCTATGGGACCACAGTTTCAGAAAAGCGCACAGCAAGCAGGCGCTATGGGAGGCAAGGAGTTCATTAATGCACTCCAGAGCGGAGCGTTAACTCCAGAAGCCTTTCAAGGCTCTGTAGCGGCTCTAAGCACCACGTTGTTTGGTGGTGTTAAAGAAATGATCACTCGTTTGTATGTTCGTTTAGCAAGTATGGGTGAAATCTTCTTAGATCCATTGCGTAATGCTATGGGTGAAATTGAAAATATTGTTGCTAATGGTTTGTTCCGTATTTCAGGTGCTATTCGTGCATTTGGTTTAGAAACATTTATTCCGGGTTTTGTCAATATGTTGGCAAAGTTCACGGATTGGATGGTCATTTTAATTAATCGTGATCTTCCCAAGTTGATGGGCTATTTCGGTGCTATCCGTGCTTGGTGGGGTGACTTTAAAGAAGGAACTTCAAACTTCTTTGGAAGAATGAGTAAGGGTTTACGAGGCTATTCAGATGCCGCTAGTGAAGCATGGGGAATGACAAAGAATTTCTTTGGTTCTTTGGGTGGTGGTTTTGGTAGCCGAATGTCTAAATGGCGTGAAGGCATGGAGCAAAACGGTCAGGCTTTCCAACAGTTCGGTACGAATCTTGGTGATGTGGTTGTCGCTGGTATTTCGGTTGTCGCCAGAATTGGAGACTTGTTTTTTGAAAACCTTGACAAAATAAACAATTTCTTGCGTTTTCTTGCCGACAAGGTGTTTCCTGCGATTGAAGGTTTTGCTGGTGTCTTTGTTCAAGCATTCATTACTGCATTGCCTTGGATTCAAAAAATAGTGGATTTACTTTTACCTGTCATTTCAGCGTTTTCGGGTTTAGTCGGAATGGTTTCTGGTGCTGGGGGCGGTTTAGGAAGTCTTGCGATAGTCGGTGGTATGGCCGCTGGTGGTAGAGGGATAATCGGCAAAGTAGCGTCCAAAGTTGGTTTAGGCGGAATGGCTAGCAAGGTAGGTGGGGGCTTGTTGAGTGCGGGTCTTAAGATTGCTCCCAAAATGAGTTCCATGGGTGGCGCTATGGCTCTTGGTGGAGGAGCGATCCTCGGTGGCGGATATTTACTGAACAGAGGTATGCAATCTGAAACAGGGGCCGGAGGAGCATTGCAGAGTGCCGCTGGTGGAGCGGCAATTGGTGCCGCATTTGGTGGACTTCCGGGCGCTGTAATCGGAGGAATTTTAGGCGGAGCAGTTGGCTGGTTTAAAGGTAATAAAGAAAAAGAACGACAGAAGAAAGCCGGTAAAGAACTTGGTAATACGTTAGTCACAAATCTTATTGATGGCTTTGCGGATATGACTCCTGCTGAAATGCAGACGGAAGCAAACAGACTTAGAGCACTCGCAGGAGATGAATCTAGACTAGATAAAATGGCTAAAGAACAAAATGTAAGCCAAGACGCTCTTACCGCTTCTTTAAATCAAAATATACAACGACTAGATGCCGCAATCAGAATTAACACCAATCAATACAGGACTGGACAGACCAGAGATAGAAACAAATGGTCTGCCGACTATACAACTACTGGAATGGTTTCCACGTATATGGAAGGCATTATGAATGATGCCAAAATGGGAACTCAAACATTCCAAACGGCAAATAACTTTGAAGCAGGTGCAAATACCAGAGGTGCGATGTCAAGCCTCTTGCAATTTGTTGAAAATGGTGGCGATCTTAGTAGCGGTGAAGGTTCTAAGTTGGCTGCGGCTGCTATAAACGAAATAGAGCAAGAAGGTATCAATAGAGGTCACCGTGGAACTAACCTCGGCAGGTTTGTGCGAGATGCTGGTAGAGGTTTAGTATCAGCGTCGCAAGCAGGTGGTTGGAATGTGAATGCAGATCAACTTTCGATGCTTACGACTGATTTAGAAACGATTGGCACTGCTTCAGATAGAGAATTCGCTAGTTCTCCGTTGTGGAACTCAATCAGGGAAATGGGAGAATTGGCTGGCATTAAAGATATGGATCAAATGTTAGAAAGTGCTTATAACGCTAGTAATCCAGATGCTGCGATAGCAGCGATTAGTGCTCAGGTGCATTCAGATGCTGCTAAAGAAATTGTGAATTTGAAAGATGCTGCAAAGATTACTGCTGAAGAATTTGCCTCTTTAGCAGATCAACTTCGTTCAGGATTTATCACCACTCCAGAAGATGTGGCTCAGTCACAAAAAGTAATAGAAGCAGATCGACAACTAGAGGCTTACTGGAAGCAGCGGCAAGCAGGTGATACAAGAATTGGTAATGCAGGAATGGCAGGACTTGGACTGCAAGGGTCAGCCGGACAAGGATATGGAGCACGCTGATGACTGGAACAGTAAAGGTTTTTGTAGAAAGTACTGATGGAAATCTTGTTGATCGTCGTATGGCTCAAGTTCAGCGAGTTGTGTTGAAACAACTTCAAAGAGAAGAAGAATTAAGTGTGTCCGCTTCGCCGGGTACTGCTGATAATGAACAATTAGCAAAAGTGGAATTGTCCTATGGGGGTTTTCCTAACACAATTAAAAGAAAAACGCTAGATGCTAATTTGTTGTTTTTTGAATTTCCGTTTGGACCAAAAGAAGTTCAATATGGAGATCATGCTTTGAACTATCAAGAAATTAGACGGCCGGGTCGGAAACCTTTGTTGCGGGCGGTAGCGCCTAAAAATAGGACTATTTCTATGAGCGCTGTTATTGCTGATCGTAGAACGCGTGGGTTGGGGTCTTGCGAACAACAACTTCAAACATTGAAAGACATGGCAGAAGCAGATTTAGATCTTCAATTCCGTCATGGTTATGTAACTTTTCCTTCAAGGCTTCGTATCACTTCTTTAGGTATCAATTCCAGAGAAAGAAATCTTCAAGGAGAAATTACTAAAGCACAAATTGATCTGTCTTTGAAAGAAATTTTGCCATTAAATGTTGACATTATCCATCTTGCGTCGATTCTTGAAGAACCGGAAAAGATAGCAGCAATTCCAACAGAAGAAGAAGAAAAAGAGAAATCAGTGCCTGATGGGGAGCAGATGTCACGCGGTGAAGATGCTTTTGCTGAAGAAGATCCTTACCATGGGATTGAGCAATATTTGGAAGATCGCCCTACTTTGAACACAGCGGACGCTGCATTATTGCGAAGTTTTTTGTAAAGAGGCTTTTATGGCTGATTCAATTTCTGTACTTCAATTAGGAGACTTAAAAGTTGCTGAGGTAGGAACTGAGCGAACAGCCGAAATATCGGAATCTGTTACAGAATTAAATGTTCAACTTTCTTCTCGTCAACCAAGTTCAATAATTTTTAAAGTTTATGATCCTGATTTTAAAATGTTTAATGCAAATTATTTTCAAGTACGACGTGAAGTTTCATATCTAGGATATAAATATGAAATTGCATCTGTGACTATTTCTCGTATGCCTGGCACGCCGGATGCTGTTCATGTGAGATGTGGGTCTCGTGCTGTTCAAAAATTGGCTAGAGATAAAGGTGCTTTTACTTGGAATGGTATTACTGCTGCTGAATTTGCGAGACAAAAAGCAGACGAATTTGGTATGCAAATGTTTATTCAACAAAGTATTCAAGTTGATTCAATAACCAGAATACAGTCTGATGAACGAGATGAATCAACGTGGGATGTTTTACAGCGTTTAGCAGCAGACCTTGAATATGTGTGTTTTGAGGCTTACAACGTTTTGTATTTTACTTCTGAAGATTATTTACTGGAACGTCAACCTCATATATCTGTAAACATCGGAAGTGGGGAGGATGGCGCTGATCCTGAAGATCCGTGGTATCCGTATGCTTTTACTGTTCAAACCAATGATGATGATTGGGCAGGTTCTTCTCTTACCGTAAAGTTGCCTCGCGTTAATGCTCAGGGGTTGCGACCCGGAATGGGTATTCAATTGTTGAGGGGTGGTGCTTTTACTGGTACGACACCGGGAGCCGGTGGAACTTTTGAAGCCCGCGTTCCGACGCGTACCCATATGGTGACAGATGTGAAATGGCCGGAAGGGACAAATGAGCCGGTCAGTGTAAATGCAAGAACTTTGAAAGAAACAGGCGATACAGTTGCAGATACTTCAGTTGGTCGTGGTGTTATTCCTTTCGGTTCAAGGAACTTACAAGAAGGAGACACTGGCAGTGATGTGCAGCGTTTACAAATGGCGCTTGGAATGCCAGAGAACCTTCAAGATGGGGTTTTTGGAAAGCGGACTCTTTCTGCTGTAAAAGCATGGCAGAGAGAAAATAAACTTGGAACAGCAACTACTACACAAATTTCAGAAGTTGATGCTGCTGACCGAAGTTTCTTTGGAGAACTATCTCAGATCACCACTTATGATGTTGATGGTATTATTGATGCTGATGACTGGGGAATCTTATTGGCGGCAGAGCCTACGGTGAGACGATATACGGAATGGGCTAATGTGGATATGAGCGCTTATGCTGCGGCCTTTACGAATAGCAGTACGAAAACGGGATCTGTTAGTGAAACAGAAGATACAATTTCACCAGTTGCTGGGGACGAGGTTGGAAATACGGGCAGTGATCTTGATCCTGCGGATAGAAAGTATTTCTTCTAATGTCAACAAATTATTCAACTCCAAATAAACCAGCGTCTAAAAAAGGAACAATTTCAGGGTTCTATCAAGGCGTTGTCACTTCAGTCCTTGCTACAGAACTAGATCCATATCAGATCAAAGTAGATGTTCCAAGTTTAGGACACGCAGATGCTGGTCCATATCCTTATGTCGGTCCTCCACCACAGGTTGCCGATAATGTTTGGGTGAGTTTTGTTGCAGGACGCGAAAACGATCTGATTATTTTTAATGCAGGTCACCAAGATAATGATGATATTACTGAGGGTGTTTACCGTTTCGGTGGCGCTACGGAAGAGTTAGGGGTAACGGTTCATGTTGAACCCACAAGCCATGCAAATTCTAACCGTGCTTCTCTGAGGTTGGATAAGACACAACTCACAGGTGGCAGTGGAACTGCTGGGCTTAATGGCGCGATGGCAGGTGATTTTGGGGTTTATGATGCCCAGACGGGTGGCTGGTCATTGTTTTCTAGTGGTGCTTATGGCGGATTTTCAGACACTACATGGAATGGTGTTTCCAGAAGTTCTTTAGCGACTACTCAAAACACTGGTTTGACGATTTACGCTGGAAATAAGCATGGCACTCCAAGTGGCAATTTTTATCGTGGTTTTACGATCAGACCTAGTTACGACGGTAATAACGATGGTACTGGCTCTGAAATTTTGTATATGAATTGGTTTGATGCGACTACTGATGGTCCAACTGATCCAAGTAGTAATGGAAATAGTTATTACTGGCTTAATTGGGGCCAGTATGGCTATATGAACGGTTCGATTCATCCGGGTTCTGATGATACTTTTGATCTTGGGTGGTCGAGTTATCGTTGGGACGACATTTACGCCACGAATAGTTCTATCCAAACATCTGATGTGAATCTTAAAAAAGACATAGAAGATACTGATTTAGGTTTAGATTTCATTAAAAGTCTTCGTCCTGTTTCATACAAATGGCGTGAAACAAAAGGCGAACCGGGCACAAGAAAGCATTACGGACTTATAGGGCAAGAAGTTGAAACTGTTTTAGGAGACAAAGCATCAGAAACTGCTTTTTGGACAAAAACTACTGCCCCAGCAGAAGAAGAACTAAAGCAAACAGAAGTAACAGGTCCAGACGGAGCAACGTATATGGATGGTCCTGTTCGACCGGCAAGAGACGAAGAAACCCGTCAAGGGTTGAGATATGGTGAATTAATAGCACCTTTGATTAAAGCAATTCAAGAGTTGGAAGCACGTATTGCGGCTCTGGAGAGTTGATGCTTCTATACTTATAAGTGGCACGAAGAGGGGATTCATAAGGCCACTAATATAGAAGGTGTAGACAAATGTCAATCCCCGCAAAGAAAGGCGTTGACCTTTCGTTGTTGCATCCACGTTTCGTGAAGAGACTGGAAGCATTTTTTAATGATCCGCGTATAAAAGGGCGAGTCCGAGTGACTAGCGGATGCCGAACTTACGCGAAACAAAAATATTTTTATGATGGATACAAGGCTCGTAAGGCTGGATTTAATCTTGCTGCTAACCCTGATAGACGTTTCGGACCGAAAGGTTTAAACGGTCAAGGGATATGGCGAGGGTCATGGCATATGGAGCAAGAAGATGGGTATTGTTACGCGGTGGACTTCGGTCTTTGCGGTAGCGGTATCAAAACATGGGAAGTACAAAATATTGCCAAGTCATATGGTATTCATCCAACTGTTGCTTCGGAATGGTGGCATCATCAGCCGAGACAGTCAGCCGACTGGTTTGACGCTCCTGCTTTAGTTAGTGGAGGAGTTAAGGAAGAAACTAAAGAACCTGTTACAGATTGGGCTGCTTTGGCTAAATATTTCGAGGCATTAACTGCTGAAATTCAAACTAATCCTATGAGACGTAAAGAACGGTCTGAGCGTGTGAAAGTGATGCAACGACGGCTAGGTGCTTTAGGTATTGATTGTGGAACTCCAGATGGAATTTTTGGTTGGAAAACTTGGAGAAAAGTACGTCAGTTTCAAAGAATTAATCGCATATCTCGTGATGGGGTTGTAGGTGCAGGGACTTGGGCTGAAATGTGGGGCGATGAACCTCTCTCATAGGTTTGTTTCATTGTCACTGCGGGATACAAGGTAAAATCCCTAGAGTTACTGATGTTAAAGTAGGGATTCATGGATATTTTATCTATCCCTTTAGGATTTTCTAAAAATGGAGAATTTCTAAAGGTTAGCGACACGTCAGATGAATATAAGGCTGAACAGATAAAAGCCTTTGTGTCAACTCACAAAGGAGAACATCCTTTATTTCCTTCTTTCGGTACTGATGATCCTACTTTTGATGACTTTACTGGTGCAGAATTGATAGAAGAGTTTGCTCAGTTTTATGGAACTTCAATTGTTGTTAGCGACATTGAGATCATAAAAAGACGAGGAGCAGTTGATACTATCGAAGTGAATTTTAAGGGGTAGATTATGGCTTCACCAGATTTTTCAGATTACGTTGACTTGACACCGTATGACACCACGGTTGCAAATATCTTGGAAGAAGGTATTACACAAGCGCGTGCTCTCATTCCTCAGTGGACTCCTCGTGTAGGGCAAATAGAAACAACAATTATGGAAGCAGTTGCTTATCAAACAGCAAATCTTTCCAACGCTGCAAACCGTTTGCCCGCTTCAACTGTTGAAACATTATTGAAATTGGCTGGAATTACCCGTTCAAATGGTACTAAAGCAACAGCGACCATAACTATTAATTTTACGGATACGACTGGTTACACGATTCCGTCAGGAACACCATTTGTTAATTATGGTACAGATGGTGCTGCCTATGTTTATCTTTTAGATGATGATGCCACGGTAGCCTCAGGAGCGAATCAGTTAACTTCAAAGGCTGTAACGGCACAAGCAGTTGGAACTACATTTAATACTCCTTCTAATGGTGCAACCCTTCAAGTTCTTTCAACAATTCCATATGTAAGTACTACGGTTTTTGATACAAAACCTTCTGGTGGATTGAATTCCGAAACAGATAGTGAATATTTCACTCGTGGCACAACTGCTCTTGCTAGTCATTCTTCGGTGTTGGCTACAGAAGAACAAATTCGTTCTTTTGTTATCACTAATTACACGGCGAGTGTTTACAGGGTAAAGGCATATAACTTACGCAGGTATTCCGATAGAAACATTGTGACTTTTGGTGGAACATCAAATACTGGTGGGAAACATAAAGGTTATATTTTGGTTTCTATCGCTGGACAAAACGTGAATACAGGTGAATTTGTTAAAGATGCAACAGTTGCGGCTGCTGATATTTCTACTATTTCTACAGCAATTTCAGCGAAAACTGGTACGGGTGTAACAGTAGAGGTCAACAATGCAGAACTAATTGGTATCGGTGTGACTTTAGAGGCATATAAAACTTCTAGCGCCGCAGCGGGAACAGTTCAAACGGCTATCCAAACAGCCTTAACAAGTTATTTAGATCCAGATACATGGAACTGGGGTGAGGTAGTTAGGGCTAATGAAATTATTAGTTTGGTAGACGGTGTTACAGGTGTTGATTATGTGAAGTCTGTGACTTTATCTTTGCCTGAGGAAGAAGTTGTTTGTGCTACTACAGCCGATCTTGGAACAGTTGTTTATGCGGCTGGAGCAGACAGTAGCAAACCGGGTGTGGGTGCGACATTGACTAATGGTGGAAGCCAAGCGGCTTTCAGTGTTGATGGTCAGAGTCCAACCGTGGGACAGCGGGTGCTTCTTAAAGATCAGTCTGCTGGTTTGCAAAACGGTATTTATACAGTGACAACTGTAGGTGATGGTTCAACCAACTGGGTCTTGACTCGTGCGACAGATGCAGACATAACAAATGAGATGTGTGTTAACAAGTTTGTGTTTTGTACAGCGGGAACAACTAATGGAACCAAGGGTTTCACTTGTGATTCCGCTGGAACTTTAGGAACTACAGCAATTACTTTTGCTCAAACAGGAACTTCTAAAAGAGCAGAAGTTATGGGAAGCAATTCGACTTTAGGTGATGGCGCTTTAACTGGTGATATTAGAATTGCACATTTAGGAGTATTGACTTATCCAAGTACACAAACTATTACGGTGAGTTAAATGGTTGACACGATTATATCTAAGAATCTTCTTAAAGGTGATTCTGCTATTTATGACGCTATTCGGTACACCAATACCAATTCAACTGTTAAAACAATGGCTGATATTGGGGCACAAGAACTTTCTTTAGGTGTTGGCACTGGAACAGATGGTTTTTTAATTTATTCAAATGCTTCTGGTGAAGTGGGAATCACGACCCCTTTGTTTAATGTCACTGCGTCGGAATCTTACAAAATTACAGGAATGTTTACTGTAGGTACATTGTTAGCAGGCAAGACAATCAAAATAAAAGTTGAATATTTTGATGTAAGTAGTGGTGGTGTTAGTAGTGCATTGTCTTACGAGGGTGAAAGAGAAACTTCGGGGCAATGGGCTATAACAAGTGAAACGCATCAAGTTAAGTTTGTTACTCCAAGTACTGCGACTACAGCAAATCCTGTTTCGGTTCCTTTGACATTAGAAACATATCCTTATGGATATCGAAATCCTGATGTTCCTCAAGTTGCTAGTGCGATTAGGTTTTGGGTACCTGAGGCTGCGAACTATATGCGAGTTACTTATTCTGTTGAATCTGCTACGGCAGGAGGACAAGGGTTCCTTTTAACAGATATTTCCGCAGTTCAATTAAGCGGAATGTTAAACAATCCAACTCTTAACACAACTTATAATTTGTTACCTGAATACATTCAGGCTTCAGATGAGTCTCCTTCTAAGGGTCGCACTTTTGGACAAAGGTTGCTTACGAAAAAATATTTGGCTTCTGCTTTTGCTTATGGAATCACAATTGGTGAAGAACTCAGAAATTGGGTTTATGTTCGTGCAGAAGATACAACAACTAATGTTGAAAAAAATTCAAAATTAACTGATCCGGCGATAACTAAAAAAGAACACTTGTCGTGGCTCGCTCAAGCAGTCGGGGTAACTCTTATTAACCCTTATACGGGGTTAAGTATGTGGATTTCTTTACAGGGTTGGGACACAGACACGGATAGTACTACTTGGCAGCAAATAGATTTAATTGATGGAGAGTCAGCAAACGATGCTTGCACTTGGGTGGCTGCAAGGTCATCTATCTATGAGGATGTCGATTCTTATCGAAATCAAATTAAATATGCTTTTAATGGCTTAAATGGTGGTCAGCCCGGTTCGATGCGTTCGTATCTTGGAACTGTTTTAGATACATCCACGCCTGCTAGTTTTTTTCATAGGATTAAAACTCCGGACAGAGAATCTCCTCATTTGGTGAAATATGTTTTTGATCCAGATGTTGATCCTGACCCAGCGGGAACTCGTATCGAGTTGGAAATGGAACCGACTTTGTCTGCGGGTGTAGTTGGTTCACAATCTTCTAGTCCAGCGGACGCAGGTATTTTTGCTATTGAACCTAAAACACTTTTAGAAAAAAATGTTCCGGGATCAGGTGCTGATGCTAATGATGACACAGTGTTTCGTTTTGGAACTAATGCCGCACCCGCAATTCCAGATCAAACAGGTTCGGGTCGTCATCTCTGTTTAGTCAATGCAGGCATTTCCAATCCAAAGGCTTCACAATACGGCATCATCGCAGGTGCACGTTACAACACAGGATTTGGTTTTTACCCAAGTGCTGTAACAGGGTCTGGTGCACATATCAATATGGCAGCACTCAACACTGGCTTATCTGGCTCTGAAGATACTGCCGATTACATTTTTCATGTAAGCGATATCGACTATGGCAACAGCAAAGACATTGTTTTGTTTGAACAAGGAACTTCTGGAAATTCTAACTACAGGGCTTGTGTTATAGATGAAACAGGCATATTGAAGTACTTAACAGGTGCTTCTGGGTCGGCTGACTCTACTGCCTTTGCAGCAGCAACTCATCCGACAGAATATGACTTCACAACAACAGGTGATCGTTGGATACGATTTTCCGTTACTTCTTCGACAACAAAATTTTATGTTGGTGGAAGCCTGATTGACGTTTGCCATCCAACAACTAATTTAATTAATTCAGTTTCTTTGTCTTCTCCTAATGTCTATGACAATTCATTAGCGACAACATTTTTCAAAGTTGATCATAATGACAATGGAATAGTTGGATACAGGGCAATTATCAATGATGGAACATTAGACAGTCAGTATTCTGGTTTCTCATTATCAACAGTTGCTGATTTTGATTTAACAACCTACACAGGCACAACAGGAACATCTGCAAGTACAATCACGGAACTTTATGACGGTGTTGACGATTTTGATCAAGACTCCACACTGAATACAGGTGCCAATACCTGTCAGTTCAATGTTGCTTATGAGGCATCTCCTACTCCTTTAGCAAATTGGATAGGACTACCCCACACAGGAACAGATTACCTCTATTTAGGTAATCAAAATAGTTCTGGAGACAGCATTGTTGTTTCAGGAATGGACAGTGACACCTACAACTGGACTGTGACCTACACGGATGGAACCACGGCAACAGGAACGGCATCTTCTGTAACTACTATTACTTGGAATGCTGGTACTTATGGCGGAAAACAAATTGTGTCTATAGCGGCAGTAGGAACAAAAACCTACACGTTTTTACCAAGTATTATTACGGCACATACGGCTACAACGAGTACAGGAACTGATACGCAAAGTGGAACATGGACGATTAATCGTGCATGGGAAGCACATGATTCTTACGAGTTTTCTACTGTTGTTGACAGAGACTTAATTCAAACTAATAGAGAAGGTGGGGGCATGGCTCCTAATTTGTCTGTTGGGTTTGCTGATGACGTGTCTTTCTCTCTGCATTATCGAAGATTTAAGACTGATAGTGGTAGTGATAATTGGGTGTTTAAGCACAATAATTTTCAAATCAAATTTAGCAGTAGTGGTGTGACTTGTTATGTGAATGACGCTTATGATGGATCAGACACTGCAAGAAATACTGCATCTGTAACGTGGGATGACACGTCTCGTGTGGGACAATGGAACCACATAGGTTTTGTCCGTGATGTAGCAAATGAAAAGATCTTTTTGTATGCAAACGGTGCGGCGGCTGCTAATGCCACGGATACATCGCTAGATGGTTTGAGTACTCAAACAGGTACAGCGACTTCAAATGTTGTTTTTCATACAGATGATGAACCGGGTTGGCAATTTAACCATTTTGCGGTATTTAAAGAAGCATTATCTGCGGCAGATATGGAAAGAGTGCGACAGACGTTGCCTACTTAAAGTGTAAGATTATTTTAGGAGTAATGGTATGGCTATAACTTATGGAAATAGATTCACATCACTGCCGAACTGGTCGGCTAGTTTAGATTCGTTCAGTCGCGTTCAGTTTAATGACGCATTTACTGATATTAATACGAATGCTGCTGGGTGGTCTGAAAGCACTGGTGCCGAATCAGGAACCAAAAGTGGGTTTTTTCATTACAATTCCACATCGAATACTTTAAAAGTTTATTCTTCTGGTGAAACTGCTTGGGTAACCATCAGCGATGGCACAGACGTAAGGGCATCAATAGTCACCACGAAAGGTGATTTAATTGCTGCAACTGCGGCAAATACTGTTGCCCGTTTAGCGGCAGGCGCAAATGGAAAAGTTCTTAAAGCGGATTCAACAGAAAGCACAGGTTTGGCTTGGGCAGACGCTGTTCTAAGCGTTGCAGGAACCTCTAATGAAGTAGAAGCATCTACATCATCTGGTGCGGTAACTGTAGGTTTGCCTAATGATGTGACTATTGCCGGTACGTTGACTTTGGACAGTATTGGCATAGCGGCAGTTCAGTCATCAGCCGAAGCATTTGCTAATAATGATACTTCCATTATGACTTCTGCTGCCATTGAAGACAAAATTCTTGCTTATGGTTATGCAACCGACACAAATCTAACTACTACTAATACAACTGTTTCTGATATAGAAACACAGTTCCACATGGAGGTTACGGTCTAATGGCTATGACTCAAACGAAATTACATGCACCATCGCAGTTAGGGACGAGTACCGCTACTTTGTATACGGTACCCGGTTCTACTACGACGATCCTTAAACAGATTGCTCTTTGCAATACTGCTTCAGCCGCACGAACAGTTGCTATTTATCTTGTTCCCAGCGGCGGAACGGCGAGTACTGCAAATGCAATCCTTTACGACGTTCCTGTAGACGCTAAGTCCACGACATTTGTGAACTTGTCTGCGGTTATGGCTACGTCGGACACTATAGAGGGTTCTGCGAGTGTTGCTTCTTCTGTCACCATTCATTCATTTGGCATACAGGAGGCTTAATCATGGGGCGGCTAGTTCGTGTCGGCGCTCCCGATGCTCTTGCAGATTTCTATGATTCTCCTTCCCACATTTTTGGTAGTGGGGAAGATGGTGTTGTTCAAATCAGTACAAACACGACCCTGACTGAAGATAAGTATTATTTAGATTTAACAGTTGACGCTACGAAAACTTTGAACACTGCGGGTTATCGTGTGTTTGTCCAACGCAATTTGTTTCTATACGGAACTATTGGAATGACTGCTGGTCCTTCGGCACAAGGTTCTTTAGGTATTGGTACACAAAATGCTGCTGTAACTAATTCTCTTGGTGGTGCTTCTGCATCTCATACTGTTACGGCTCCGACTGCTGCTTTAGGTGGAACGAAGTGGTATAAAAATCCTTTAAATGCTGTTGATGGTTATTCATTTGATCCTAGTAATGGAAACCTCAATCTTTTGAAAGGTGGAGCGGGTGACGGAACGAATTATGGAGGCGGTGTAGTAATTGTTTGTGCTCGCTATCTAACGGGAGATGGAGCAATTTCAGCCACGGCATCAGGCAATGCTGGTGGTGGGGTTTTGTTTTTGATTTCGTCAGATAAAAGCCATTCATACACTCTTAGCGCGGCTGGTGCAGGAACTGGTTCGGCGGGAAATACTTACTTCTTAGAGGCAGACTAATGGCTGATCCGAAATACGATCAGGGGGTTCGCAGAGATAAGGACTTGTTGCCTTATGCTGTTGAACTGCTGCCTGAAGACGAATTCGGTGATCTCCAATTTGACGGAGAGTTAATTTTTGGCAACGGAGAAGATGGTGATGTAACAATCACTACCGATACTTCGTTAACTGAAGATATGTATTACAGCAATCTGACTGTTAATACTGGAGCAACTCTCAACCCAAATGGTTTCAGGGTGTTTGTTAAAAATACTTTGACTTTGACTGGTGATATTGGTGTTAAAGACTCGGTTTCAAGTGTTACTACAGGTTCGTTAGAAGGAACTGTAGGAGTAGGTGCGAGTATTACTGACGGTTTGGGTGGCGCAGGTGAGCCTGACGGTTTTGTTCCGGGGTACACCTTTACGGGTTCTGGTGCTGTTAATAGTTCTGTTGGTGTCGCTGCTAACGATTTTTATGATTTACGTGATGCTATTAACGCTTACAAGCAACGTGGATCAAGTTTTATTCGTGTGAAAGGTGGAGCAGGCGGAGGTACCGGAGCCGACGGGGTTTCAGGTGCTGGAGCGGCAGGATCGTCGCCCACTAATTCTACGACTATTGGCGCTCCGGGTGGAAAAGGTTCAGCAGGAACTGGTGGAACTGGTGGAACTGGAGGTCGGGGCGGTGGAGTAGTTATGGTTTCTGCTCGTGTTATTTCTGGAGCGGGTGGCATTTATTCTGAAGGTGGTGCTGCTAATGACGGCACATCGGGTACTGATGGCACTCCTGCACCAGATGAGCCTTTTCCTGCTCATCATTCTTATGTTCCCGGTAATGCATACACAGTTCATCACGCAACTCCTCCTACTCATGGAACAGGTCATGCTTCTGAAACTACCCCCGGCAATGTGAATCCTATTACGAACCATACGACTTATCACACAGAGACAAGTCCGGGAAATCCTTTTACAATCCCCGGTAATCAAAACGCTGGCGAGCACGTCTCGGTAGGTGGTAACACGAATCCTCCGGGACACAATCCCGGTTTCCATCATCCCGGAGCAGGTTTCATTCCGGGTTATACAAACCCCGGTGATACGAACCCAGTCAACCATGTTTATGTTCCCGGTAGTCACAACCCTGAAACATCAGGGGTGAATGATGCCACGACAAATACGGTAGGGGTACCAGCAACTGGTGGTGGTGATACGAACGATCCAGTAACAAATCATCATTCGACATCTCACACAACTCCAAATCCTGATGCTTCAGGTACCGCTCATAATCCCGATAGTTCTAGCCATACTCCTGCTGGAGCATACGCAGGAGGGGCGGGAGGAACAGGATATGCGGGGCAACGAGGAGGACGCGGAGGTGGCGGAGTTTTAATTGTGGTCACCAGAAAAGCGGGCACACCGAGTTATTCTCTAAATACAGGAGTTAATGGCAGATTAATTGCCTTAGATACTGCCAATATCTAAATGAAAACCTTATTTTATGTTCCGAAGGAAGAAGAAGTCCAACCACATATCGAAGAAGCGACTTTGTGGGGTCTTACCATAATCCATGGAATTCCAGAAAAGTTAAAAGAAGAACATCCCGATTTCGTGTTTCCTGATAGTGCTGACATTATTAAAATACCGACTCTTTCTTATTTGGAACGAAGCACTCCAGAGTTGAGAATTGACGATCCTTGTGCTTTTTTGTTGACTCACGAGTATGCCGACTTGAGAAAAATGAAACCTATTTTTTCTTTAAAAAATATTCGATCTGGAGAAGACCTTGGCGAGTTGGAACCTCAATGGGTTGAAGCATCAAGAGCACGTTGGCTTTTCACTCCTTCTAAGATTGGAAAATATAAATATGAAGTCGTGGTAGATGGTGAATGTGTTAATGATGACATGTTTTTTGTTTATAAGGATTAGTTGTGGAAAGAGAAGTTCTTTTTCCCGGTGTGATGGTTTGGCACAACAGTATTGAATGTGATGATGAATTTATTCAAAAACTATGGGCGGAACGCTATCTCAGAGAACGAGGAGAAAAGTGGGAAGGGCGACAAAACCCTGAACGCCTGAAACACTATGAAGAAGATCGTCTTCCATTAAGAGTTGCACAGGCTCCGAATGGCGTGGATTTGGTCGAAGGTGATCCTTGTGATGACTTTGTTGCAAAATTGGATGAAGTCTATTTAGAGTGCATATTTGAATATGCCATGACTTATCCATGTTTAGTTAATGATTTGCAATGGAGAGAAGCGCATAGATTGTTGTGTTACGTTCCTAGATCGTCAATGTCGCCACATTCTGATAACACCCCCGGAGTAACTAGGGGTGGAATGAACAGCATGGTAGATCCAGTGGCATCAACTCGTTTAGTGGTTTGTTTAACTTTTCTTAATGATTGTGTAGAGGAAGGCGATCCCGGTCCTTATGAATATGCTGGCGGTGAAGTCTATTTACCTTACGTTGATGTTACTTATTCCCCTAAAAAGGGTGACACGCTCATGTATCCAGCAAATTTTCTTTATGCACACGGTGTTCTGCCCGTCTTAGAAGGAAACCGTATAGCGAACCTAACGGTTTTCAATCAAGGGGACTTCACTAAACTGCCGGTGCTACCTGAAGATCCCCCACGGCGACCTTGGTTAGGGGGTAATATGTTTATAGAATTTCAAACAGATGACCAACCCGGACAACCTCCCAAAGGGTTTGTAAGGGCTATACAAAAGAAAACTTTTCCATGTCAGCCAAGCCATTTTTAAACCCAACACCCGGAATGTTTATTCAGGAAGATTGGTTTGAAGGCGCGGATTCATTTTTAGATTTAGTTAAAAAATGTGCTGGTTTTGAATATTCCCCTACTGCATGGACGCGATCTCGGACAGGAGGAGGGAACAATTCAAGCGTAAATGATCATAGAAGTAGTGTTGAATCTGATTTAAATGCAATAAGAGGCGTAATTAATGAACCAGAGCCAGAATTTGAAAGTTTACGAGTAGCGTTTACTCAATTTCATGAAATACTTGATCGTTTGATTAATAACTTTAGACGTTCATATGATCTGCATTTAACTCAAGATGAGGGTTTTCGTGTAATTCGGTATCAAAACAAAGCCGAATATCGAATTCATCATGATCATATTGCTGAAAATTCTAGAGTTTTAAGTTTTGTTTGTTTTTTAAATGATGATTTTGAAGGCGGACAGTTAGAATTTCCGTTACAAAAAATTACAGTTGAACCAAAAGCCGGATCTGTAGTTGTTTTTCCTTCTAATTTCCCTTTTGCTCATATCGCTCACCCAGTCATGGAAGGTACAAAATATTCTCTTGTGACTTGGTTTAAGTAATATGCAAGGCACCAATACAAATAAAAGACATGTAACAATTGTTGGTGGTGGAAATGCAGGGTTGATTTGCGCTTTGATTCTTCGTCGTGTTTTTTCTGAATATGAAATAACTGTTGTTAAGTCTGAAAAGATTGGGACTATTGGAGTAGGTGAAGGCTCGACCGAACATTGGTTGGGTTTTATGAATTTTGTAGACATTCCAGTAGCAGAACTGCTGGTGGCTACTTTAGGAACTCACAAAAAGGGTATTAGGTTTGAAGGTTGGACAAACCACACTCCAGATTATTTCCATTCAATTTCGTCTTTACCTGATGGTGTTCCGCATGTTTCTAATTTCAATGGCGCTTACGCAAAATTACTTGTTGAAGGACAACTGTTTACAGACGCTATTTCTCCCTTAGGGATAAAAGACAATAAAGTTCATGCTATTTATCCTCATCGTGCTGTTAACCAATTTCATTTTGATACACAAGAATTGAATGATTTTTTTATTTCTAAAGCCAAAAGCAGGCAAATTGATTTTGTAGAAGGAGAAGTGAAAACAGTTAATGTTTCTGAAGATTGGATTGGAAGTGTAGAACTTGAAGATGGAACAAAACTTACTTCTGATTTTTGGATAGATGCTTCTGGGTTTAACAGGGTTTTGATGTCTTGTCTGCCAGATGAAAAATGGAATTCTTTCAGTGATTACTTGTTGACCGATTCTGCTATTGCTTTTCGCACTCCTTCTGATGAAAGTGGTCAGATTAGACCGTACACACGTTCGAGGGCGATGAGTTCAGGATGGGCTTGGGAGATCCCCACGCAAACAGAACGTGGTAATGGATACGTTTATTCTTCTCAACATTGCACAGAAGAAGAAGCAATTTCCGAAATGGAAGAACTATTGAACATCCGAATATCGGATTACAAACATTTCCAATTTGATCCCGGATATTTAGAAAAAGCATGGGTAGGGAATTGTGTAGCGATTGGGTTATCTGGTTCCTTTGTGGAGCCTTTGGAGGCAACTTCGATTGGCACCTCGATAAATCAGTCTTTTGCTTTGATTACACCACTTTCGTCTTTCCGAAAAGGACATACATGGGTGGCAAAAGAGTACAACCGTGTGTTTGAGAAGATGATGCTAAATATTCTAAATATGATTAGATTGCATTACATATCTGATCGTGATGATTCTTCTTTTTGGGTTGCACAACAAGAAATGCCGATACCAGACGAATTGGAACATCTTTTAGGGGTTTGGAGTGAAAGAACGCCAGTAGAAAGCGATGTTCACGGCTTGTGGAATTTATTTGGATTTGCACATTTTTATTATGTAGGACAAGGACAAGGTGTCATTAGTCCTCAGTCTGCACAAGAATCAATTAATGCATTAGGATTAGAAAATATAACCGACAAATTTTTGTGGGAGTTACGTGAGTCGCGGAATTCTCATCCATTAAAAGATCATGCTGAAACGCTTAAAGAACTTACATAAAATTAGATATTACGGAGATTGGCCGAAAGTCAAACCCGGAGAAATCCTCGTGGTGCCGAGTGATAATCGGTTGTTGGAATTCCCCCCATATCAAAATGAATCTGGTTGGCCAGATTGGTTTAAAAACGAAGAACTTTTAGAACCGGGCACTATTAATAGTTGTAAAGGTATACAGGAATACTTGTCATTAGGATTAACGGTTCCTTTATGGTGTGACGTTCGAGTTGGACCAATGGGAACAGAAGATGTTATGGCGGAAACAAGCGATAACGCTTTTCGAGTGGAAGGGTTTCCTTATCGGTCTACTCGTGGGTGTCCTATCAATGAAGACAGGGACAGAGCAAAGGCACATTGGCCAAAAATAGTTAATCCTTTTCTATTTAAAACTGCTCCGGGATATTCAATGCTTTGCTTACCAGTTGCCTACGAGCCTGATCCGAGATATCAAGTCCTCCCTGCGGTTGTTCACACCGACTATTACCACAATATGCATGTTGTTTTAAGGGTAATGACTGATGAAACTTTTGTTATTAGTGCCGGTACTCCGATCTATCACATAATTCCTTTTAAACGTAGCGACAAAGTAAAACATGTAATTCTTGGTGATGAAAAAATGCATAAAGAAGGTCAGCGCCGAGGTATGGATTACGGCTCTATAGGCAGGTTTTCTATTAAGGGTCAGTATCGCAAACATCAAAGGGTTACTGACGCTGAACTTTGAATGATGGAGTAGTATTTCTCCATGGCAGACGAACCGCAAGATCCCGGCAAACAAATAGTCGATTTAGAAGTTGCTGACAAATTTGGAGAGGATCTTCCGGTAGTAGTCAAAGACTACGTTGTTATTGCAGAAGTCATGTCAGATGACGGTACTTCTCTCCTTGTTTCCACGAGTCCAACCACTACACCATGGGGTGTTTACGGGCTTTTACAGTACGGTGAACGTTTTTTTGATGACCAGTTTTATAACCCCAACTTTAACCCTGACATCAACAATGAATGATGTAAAGTGGTTGTTGAGGAGGTCTGCCAAGGCAGAGGGTAGATTTTCCAAACTATCTTTAATGAGGTAAATAATGCCTGCTGGTATATATAACTTTAACTGTGAACAGGGTTCGACTTTTGAAAGAGTCATAGAAGTCACGAATAATGACGACACTATTAAAAACCTTGATGGTGTAACAGGAAGAATGCAAGTAAGAACCACTATAGATGCCGCTTCTGCAATGGTTGAATTTACTACGGCTAATGGAAAAATGATTATTAATGGTGAATTAGGTACTGTAACACTGTCTTTAACAGCAGCAGAAACTGCGGCGTTAACGCAGAGTGGAGTATATGATTTAGAATTAATAGATGCTTCAGGTGAGGTAGATCGCCTTATAGAAGGCAATTTTAATCTTGAACAGAATGTGACAGTTTAATGGCGGTTTATAACGTAACAGCAGAAGAAATTAGGAACATTGTCACGACAACCGCGTCTGACCCGAACAAAGTTTATGTCAAGGTCATGTCAACGGTTGGCAGTTCTAGTGCCATTTTGTTAGATGGAACTGATGCGCCAAGTAACGCCACTGGAGCAAATGGAAATTGGTACATTCACCGTGTATCGGCTTCTGGAGAAGCACGTTTATATGGACCAAAAGACTCTGGCACTTGGCCAGCCAGTTACATAACACTTACAGGATCTAACCGCCATGTGCATACACAAGGCTCTGCGGCGACGACTTGGGTCGTTACACACACATTAGGAGGCAGACCTTCTGTAACAGTTGTAGATTCTACCGGCACAGTGGTAGTAGGTGATGTACAATATGACTCGGATACGCAGGTTACAATAACGTTTTCTGCGGCATTTTCAGGATCGGCTTATTTGACATAGTTCCGAGGTACATATGGCGCAGAAGTTTGTTACTAATTTAAATATCAACCAAAACGAACTTCAGAATGCCAAATTTCAGTTTTCTGCTGGAGATCCGGGTTCTGGTGAGTTTGAGGGTCGATTAGTTTATGACACCACGAACAATATAATCAAGTATTACAACAGTAGTGCTTGGAAACAAGTTCTCACTGATGTCACTTCCAATACAACTGCTTTAACGGTTACTGCTGGTACGGCAGGAAGTCCTCAGTTGACGATTGCGGAAGCAAATGGTTCTACTGCTGGAATTATGTCAGCAGCCCATTACACGCTTGTAAATAATGCTACAGAAGCAGATACTGCTTCTACGATTATGAAGCGTGATGCTAGTGGGCATGTCAATGTTACAAAAGTAACAGGATTGGCAGAGCCGACTAATGCTAGTGATGCGGCAACAAAGGGTTATGTAGATGCTCGTGCCGCTGGATTAGATCCAAAAGAATCAGTTGTTGCGGCTTC
>CEUX01083963.1_pt1 | contig 24534 bp, 42 predicted proteins | sample 531361 | NCBI WGS metagenome assembly CEUX01 (sample SAMEA2622736, study PRJEB7988) | marine metagenome | isolation source: saline water (ENVO:00002010), including
TATCTGTATCAATGAGTGGTATTACACATGAGATTGCTGATTTGTATAATTTAGTTCCGTTCCAACAATGGCCAGACGATGAACCAACAATAATAGAAGCGAAAGTAATAAAGAGGGAAGAAGAATGATTGATGAAAAAGATAGTTTCCATCCAGCACTTCTTGAGGTGCTAAATAAAATTGAACTTAGGCTTAATCGCCAGCGCGAAGCAATTGATATACTTGGCCATGCATTGTTACATATGAATGATGATTTAATGTTTAAGCAAGACATAGGAGATGAAGAAGAATGAAAAAGCAAATAACAGCAATGTTAGACATGAATGATGACGGGAAGTTAACAATAGAAGATGTGACTGAAACAAATGTGTTTAGTCACGAATGGATGCTACTAGCAGGATTAGTAATTGCTGTGGGTAGCATAGGAAATGTATTTAATTATTGGTCAATTGACTCAGACTTCTTTTGGTTCTGTGCTGCGATTGCAGCAATATCAGAATATCTAGATGATTTGAGAAAGAGGAAAAGATGAAATCTAAAATGCCGCCCCGATATACACACCCTAAAACATGTGTTTGTTTTAATTGTATGGGGATTGCTAGATGGGTATCAAAATATATTCATGGTTCAGATGGTTATTTAGCATATTGCACACGCCACCGTAGCCAATATGAATTAATGAAAAACGATTATAAAGTAGAATTTATAGACAGGGAGAAAGCAAAAGATGATGAATGAAATAATATACACATGTATATGTGGAATATTGTTTTGGTTTCTTGCTTATGCTGTTCTGTTTTTATGGGAGGCGTACTATGAAGAAGAAGAGATTTAAATATAGAAGAGAAACAATGCCAAAGAGAGAAAAAACAATAATAGTTAGACGATGCAATATCTGTCAAAAGAACAAGCCTGTATGGTCTAACAAGAATGGCATTTTCTGTAAAGAATGTCATAAGAAAAGGAGTGAAGAAGAATGATAATAGAAGAAGTAAATGTGGAATTTAGGTTAGTTAATGACCCTGAAATGCCACCAATAGTAATAACAATGAATGAAGATGATAAGCCAAAGGTGGTGCTAAATGCAACACACAAGATTTGGTTAGCATATTATAGAAAAACAATAGGCGGGTGTGCGGAAGCACTTTATGGTAAGATAGACGAATTATTATCCGGCTATCTTAGAGAGCAACGCGCCTTTGAGATGATGGATAATGAATGAATATTCTGAACCAACCAAAAGATTCATTTCTAATATAGGTAGGACAGGTCACACTTATAGATGGGAAACCCCAATAACTAAAGAAGACCTTAAACTAATTATGTTAGATTTAATGAAAGACTGTGGACTAGAATTTAGTGATGTTCAACACATGGTTTTTTCAACTAAAACTTTTACCAAGTGGCTTGAGCAAAACAATAAGCCTGTTCATTGGGCTGCTTTAGTAACTATGGTGTATAGGCAAGGCACATATAATCCTTCTCATGGTATAAATAAATTGTCTCAAATTTGGACTGTGCTATTTCCTGATTATCCTTGGAGAGAATATTTGTTTCCTAGCAAATCTTGGAAAATAAAGAAGAATAGAACAGATATGATGGAAGACCTAGTTGCTTTTAATGGGTTTACTTCTCATGAAGATTTCTATGATGTTACAACTTATGATTTTTTTCATGATTTTGCAATAGAAGTTATGAAAAAGGAACGCGCTTCCTATAGTAGAGCAGGAAAAATTTCTATGAGTAGTGTCGTACTAGCAAATGAATGGGGCAGTTGGTATGAAATGGTGATGGAATATTGGAATGATAAAGTTGCCGAGGGATATAATAATGGGAAACCAATTATTTGGGAAAAGTATAGATTCCTTGCTGTTCAAATGACCGAAGAAGAAAACCTTGAACAAGCCAAAATTTGGTGGAAATTAACCAAAGAAAGAGCAGGGATAAAAACCAAAGAAGATTTATATTCTTTAGAAACAACAGAACTACTTAACTATCCCGGCGGAAAGAAGTTTGTTGAAAATTTCAGAGAAGGAAGGGGCTCACTTAATTGTAATGGACTCGCTTCTTTCTTAGAATTAATGGGTGAAGAATTTGATTGGTTTAAACTACACAAAATTAGGAAAGTTGATTATTGGTCAAACGATGAATATTGTAGAGAATATCTATTAAAATTAATAGAACATTATGAGTTGGATGAGCCGAGCAATCTCCCATATGTTATATGGGAAATGATAGTTGATTATCATGGAGAATCATTTTGTAGAAAGTATGGTAGGCAAGGAGTAGCGAATAGGATTTGTGAATTATTCCCAGAAGAACACCTTGAACCTAGAGATTTTATATACTATAATAAGGGAGAGAAATTTGGAGTTAAGATATTTCAAAATTGGTTCGGATATGAAAATATAATTGGCAAGTTTAAATTGTCAACTAAATGGTCAAATGGAAACTCTATGGAAATGGATTGCTTAATAAAATCCTTAAACTTAGTAGTTGAATTTAATGGGCTATCTCATTATAGTGTATCTTTCTTTATTGGAAGACTTAAGCACAGACCAAATTATTTGAAGATAGCCGCGAAAAGATTCGCAAGACAACAGGAATGTGATATAATTAAAAGATTGTGTGCAGAAGGTTTAGGCTATAGGTATTTAATTTTGCCTTGGACTAAACATGACCCCAATCTACCTAAATGGAATAAAACATTTGATGAGAAGACGAAGAAATCGCAAGGAGTAAGTTTTATTAAACTATGCGAATTGCAAGGAATAACAAGAGAAGAAATAGAAGGTGCATTATATGGATGATGACGATAGAATTACAGCAAAGAGAGAATTAGGAGAAGGAAGATGGGATAAAATCCTAAAGAGAAAGATGACAGAACTATCTGTATCTGATGACTATAACGAAGCCAAGCACGAATGGGTTGCTACTGGTAATGTATGGTGGTCTGGTATGGGTGGAGAACCTAGACCTCATTGGGCTATGGAACACCCTGACCAATGTTTATGCACGCATAGGATTGTATATCATTTTGAAATTCATAATACTGAGAATCACATTAGAGAATGTGTAGGCTCAGACCATATAAATTCATATCTGATTATACGCGCTCTCTCCGAAGAGAAGAATATACCCCAAGATGCAATTACCGAAGACATGATTCAAGAATGGATTGATGTGAGGGTAGAATCTATGAAGAAAACTGCATGGTGGGCAACTAGCGGAGAGGCATTTACAGAAATGTTTGATGCAGTAAAGGAATATGACTTAAGAATAAATATTCGCAATACTGGAAAGATGATGTATGACCCTAAGTTGGCTAGGAGAACTGAAATCACAAAAATACGCAAAGTAGGTAAGGGAGATTTTGGAAGCCCTTCATATAAAATGGCTAGTATTGTTTGGAGATGGAATCATCCTGATAATCCTAGAAATCAACAGGGCAAGAAAGGCTATCCAAATGAAAAGTTAATGAATGACTTGACTCTATTCTATGCTATGATAGAATTGCATAAGGCAACTGTATCTAAAGAGGATGAGGAAATTGCGGCTAGATTGGCAGAAGTTGATGAAATGAGGAAACAACAGGCTGAAAGAGCAATGAAGTATGAAGAAAGTGAAGCAAAAAGAAGAGAAGAATATGAGGCTAAACAACAAGTAGTGCAATCTGTGAGAGAAGCAGAGAGACAAGCATTATTTGAAGAGAAATGTGCTTACTACGATTTACCAGTCTTTTCAGAAGATGATGGTGATAACGATTGGGAGCGCAGGTTTATAGGGAGCGTTACATCTTGGATAGTTACCGGGAAAGAGCCTACCGAGAAACAGGTTGCTACCCTTCGCAAAATACTGGATAAAACTTCTAAGGAAGCAGAACCCGCAACAGCCGCGCAATGTAATTATTTACGCAACTTAGGATTTGATGGGGATTTTGCAAGTCTAAATAAGAAGACCGCTTCAAGAGAGATAGACAGACTACTAAAGGAAAGGAATGAGTAATGGCAGATAAGAAGAAAGAAACGAAGAAGGAAGAAGAAGCAACAGAGCCGGAAATGCCGACTGCTGAAGAATTAATGCAACAGGTGCAACAAGCGCAATTGTTGATTAATCAATTAGCAGGGCAAGTTCAAAACTATCAGAATTTGTGCGCTCATTATGAGCAAACAGTAAATATTCTGACAGGTAGGCTATTGGAGGGCAGGTCATCAGCCGAATAGTTGATAGACCGACAAGTGAAATGAGAAAATACGGAGGAAAATAATATGAGATTAAGAATTATGAATGAAACAGGTCATACAGACCTAATATTGAACCAAGAAGAAATGATTGAGCAAATTAACGACCACCCTACACATTGGGTGTTTGTTGATGGCGAGTGTGTTTTGAGAGAAAACATTGTAAATGTAGAATGGGATGAAGTTAACAATGTTAACCTCGTTCCAGCAATTGTCGGAGGAACCGAGTAAACACCTTAATTGGTGTTTTTCTCATCGTGGTGGTAATATGCCCCCATTACCCCACACCTTCTTCGGGAGAGACAAAGCATGGATTTATGCGATTACTCAAATATTATCCCGAAGGGTATGCTTCCAGTAGTATTAGAAGCACACGGCTGGATTTACAAAGATAGTTTGACTTATCTAAACTATACTTTAATGAAACCAGATTTTTACCCTTCGGGGTTCGTACTTGCTTTGAGCAAGAAAGCAGTCATAATATGTGACGGCACAAGCCTAATAAAATTTAGAGGCAATGAATATTCAGATGTAGAAGAGATAATTCAGGAATTCGGAAAGGACATAATTAATACCTTTCCACAATGGAAATTTGAAATTGAGAAAGAATGGACAGTCATGAAAAATGGACAATATGTACATTCATTTACTTCATTTGAAGAGATAACAGAACGAAAAAAGTTAAGGTGTTAAAATGGATAAACCAAAGAAAATATTATCAGACTATAATATATATACAAAGTATGCTAAATGGATTCCCGGTGAAAACCGTAGGGAAAATTGGGAAGAAGTATGTGACAGAAACATGAACATGCATTTAGAAAAATTTAAGCATTTAGGCGAAGATTTTGCTAAAGAGATAGTAGGCGTGTATGATGAATTTGTGCGCCCATTCAAAGTATTGCCATCTATGAGGTCAATGCAGTTTGCTGGAAGACCAATAGAATTGTCACCCAACAGAATCTATAATTGTGCATACATGCCAGTAGATTCTATAGAGTGTTTTTCAGAAGCAATGTTTTTATTGTTAGGTGGAACTGGTGTAGGATATTCTGTTCAGCGTCATCATATAGAAGAGTTACCTGAAATTAAGAAACCTAATCCAATAAAGTTTAGAAGAATATTGATTAATGATTCTATTGAAGGATGGGCTGATGCAATTAAAGTATTGTTTGAGTCTTATTATGGGAAAAGAACTTCTTCTCCAAAATTTGATTATGGTGATATTAGACCAAAGGGTGCTAGATTAAAAACTAGTGGAGGAAAGGCTCCCGGCCCTGCTCCGCTAAGATTAGCATTAGTTAAAATTGAAACTATGCTTCTAGAAAAGGCAGATGGTAGTCAACTAACCCCAATAGAATGTCATGATATTATGTGTCACATTGCTGATGCAGTATTATCAGGTGGAATTCGCAGAGCAGCATTAATATCATTATTTAGTATTAATGATAAAGAAATGATTAATGCTAAGTCTGGTGATTGGGATAGACTTCATCCACACAGAGCAAGAGCAAACAACTCAGCAGTTATTTTAAGACATAGAATCAGAAGGGGATTCTTTGATGATTTGTGGAAGAGAATTGAAAGGAACAGTAGAGTAAGTGGTTCAGGTGAACCGGGAATTTACTTTTCAAATGACAAAGATTGGGGAACTAACCCTTGTTGTGAAATAGCATTAAGGCCATATCAATTCTGCAATTTAACAGAATGTAATGTTTCCAATGTTGTGAATCAAGAAGATTTGGAAGCAAGGGTAAAAGCAGCAACTTTCCTTGGTACTCTACAGGCTTCCTATACAGATTTCCACTATTTGCGGGAAGTATGGCGCAAGACCACAGAAAAAGATGCGCTTTTAGGTGTGAGCATGACTGGTATTGCCAGTAATAGAGTGTCTTTGTTAGACATAGAACACGCTGCACAAGTAGCAAAAGCCGAAAATGAAAGAGTCTCAGAAATTATTGAAGTGAATACTGCGGCTAGAGTAACATGCATTAAGCCATCGGGAACAGCAAGTTGTGTTTTAGGAACCTCATCGGGTATTCATGCTTGGTATGCACCATACTATATTCGTAGAGTTAGGATGAATAAAATGGAAAATGTATATAATTATCTACAGGAAAAAGTACCTGAGTTAATTGAGGATGATTATTTCAATTCTTCTGATGCTGTATTCTCCATTCCTCAAAAAGCACCGTCTGGTGATATTATTACAAGAACAGAATCAGCAATACATCTCTTGGAAAGAGTGAAGAGATTTGCGATAAGGTGGGTAGATAAGGGACACAAGGACGGCATGAACAGTCATAATGTATCAGCAACCATTAACATAAAAAATGATGAATGGGAAACAGTAGGACAATGGATGTGGATGAATAGACATTACTATAATGGCCTTGCTGTAATGGCTCACGATGGAGGAAAATATCCTCAATTACCATTTGAAGAAATATCAAAATCAAAATATAAAAATTTATGCGGATTATTAACTAAACTAGATTTTAGTGAAGTAGTAGAGACAGATGATAATACTGATTTCGGAAATGACCCCGCATGTGCGGGTGGTTATTGTGAAATCTAAAATATCTGACAAAGAATTATTTTATATTAGAGAAGATGTGATGGCCCTATTTGATGGGCATCCATCTGAATCTGCATATAAGGATAACATACATCAAAGGTATGAAAGATTAATTGATAAGCAAATCACCACTAGACAAGTGGTTGCTTATATTAGAAGAGCATTGGCCGATGCCAATATTTGCTCTAGAAAAGATGCACACAATTATTTGGTTGATTTATACAGTCAACGAGTATACAAAGAAAAAAATCTCAAAGAAGATAAAATATGGGAGAGAACACCATGAAAGTAAAAATGTACATTCCAACACCAGACGACACTATAAAAAAGTACTCAACAAGTTTCTTATTCAGGTCAACAAGTAAATTGTATTCATATAAGGCTAGACTTAATAAATTTGGAGAATATGTGATTAATATTCATGATGTTGATAGATACCATCAAGCATTAGACCCAACATATACTGTTATTGAAAGTGCGTTAAAGACTCATTTGTTTCCAACCCATTTAAGATGGGGAAACAACACAGATAATATGACTGGCATAATGACTTTTAGATACAAAGATGGAGACTCAACTGTTGTATTTCAGAAGAGTAAGCCACATTTCTTTTTGAATGGTGCTAGACAAAATAAAGGAATTGTTCTAGGTAACATAGCAAGGATTATTTATCGCTCTTGTTTTGAAACTAGTAGTATAGCATTAGACAAGTATGTTAATAGACTATTGCTTTATCCACCTAATGTAACCCATGCTCTAGAAAACAGAACTCCATATAATTTTTGGGTAGGTGGAATAAAGTATGAAGTCAGACTAAACACAAAACCAATTTCAGATAATGAATGTGCTTTAGAAATATCTGATGGTATATGGGCTCCGATTAAAGTATCTAATTTGAATTCATTTATTAATTTACACAGATTTGATAAGAGAAGGTCAGATAAATGGGCAGTATCTCCTAAGCATTTGTGGGCCAATTTAATTGGTTCATTACCAACTACTTCACAAGAAAAATTAATGTTGGAGTTCCTTCAACAAAATAGAACACAAGATATTGTAGAAGAAAGGGCTGCTCAACTCCTTGAAGAGTTAGAATTAGAATATCCTAATAACATCAAGAAAATTACTATGCCTTACAATAATGCTACTGAATATCATAATGCAGAAGTATCGGATGCAACAGAAAAATTAGAATTGGATGCTATGTTTGTTCGCGGTAAAATGTGTGATTGGGTAATCATAGATAATCAATTTAAAAGTAATATTCAAATGGTATCTACATATCTGTATCTTGATAATGATGTGGACGCAGGTAGAGGGGGGAGAGATAAGAAGCAATTTGCAGGTGGTAAACTAATTGGGCCAATCTGTATTGATAACATACATAGAAACTCTAGCAAAGGTGACCAATTTGCTGCTAGAGCATTAGCCTTGATTAACGATAAAATGACTGTCGCAATGGTTAACACAATTAAAGCATATATTCCGAAGGAAATATTGGATGGTAAAAAGGAGTGTAGAATAGATGATAATTATAAATGGTGATAAAAATGGTAAAAGAATGTTGGGAATGTAAAGCAACAGAAGTAACTTATGATGAAGCAATGGGCGAAACTGTCTGTGATGATTGCGGATTAGTATTAGTGCAAAACGCACTTGAGGAAACAGTATCTTTAACTAATGAAGAAACGAAGACTTCGGACTATTTAGGTAGAACGAATTCTTCTTTTAACTTGGGGTCTATGATTTCAATTCAAGACTTAAATACTAAAAAGGCTAGGGTATTATTTAATACCCAAAAATGGAATCAAACAGAGTCTCCTAGCCATAAGAAAATGATAAAGTTATGTAATATGGCACTATCTTATTATAATGTTCAATTTGAAATAAAAGAAAGAGTTCCTAGATACTATAAGATTCTACAGGAAAAACATGCTCTTAGAGGAATAGCAATTGAAGTTAGGGCTGCTGCATTAACTTATTATATTCTAAAAGAAATAAGTGTTGCCACCACAATCAAGAGACACTCTAAATTAACTAGAGTTACTGAGAAAGAAATATCAAAGTCCTCTAGAGTAGTAGCAACTGTTTTAGGAAAGCCTTGGATATTTTCACAAATAAATATTGGTGGGTTAGTAGATAATGTTGGACACCAATTAAATTGTCAAGATAATAATTATCTAGGTGATGTTAAAAAATTATCTGAGCAAGTAAATCAAGTATTGGATATGCATTGTGAAAGGCTTACTGCCTCATATCTATCTGCTTGTTTTTATTTGGTTGCTATTTTCAGTAGAAAGAGATACACCCAAGCAGAACTTTCACGCGCATGTGGGACAACAGAAGTTTCACTAAGAAGTAATATGAGAAAATTACTAGATAAATATAGTATAGAGAAAGATAGGTTATACTATCTATCCCTAGATGACTTCATGGATGGAGTAAGATGAGAAAGGTACTAATTATAGGAGTAGGAGGAATAGGTAGTTATTTAACACAGTTCCTCAGTAGGCTTAACTTATATGAGTTACACATAGCAGACAACGATTCTGTAGAGAAAAAGAATCTTTTATATCAAAACTTCAACCTTGAAGACATTGGTCAGTTAAAGGTAACAGCCCTACAAGATAGATATAAGATAAGTCATGCAAGTAAGTATCAAATATTAACAGATAAACAATTAAAGTCCTATGATTTGGTTATTTGTTGTGCAGACAATTTAGATGTAAGACGACTCGTTTATAGGCAAGGGCATGGTAGCCATAGTAAGGTGAAGTGGCTAGACCTTAGAGCGCAAGGTAGAATAGGCTTATTATCCTCTTATTTACAAGACCCTTCATTATCAACTGCTTTCCTAGATGGCCCTAAAGGTTCCTTTTCATGTCAAGCAGATAGTTGGGATGGTACTTCGGAGAAAGTTGATATGATGAATATTGTTATGGCTGCTATGGGTTCTCAATGGGTTCAAAAATGGTTCAACAAAGAAGATGTTGATGGTTATTTGACGGTGAATATATGAAAGAAATAGATGATGATGTAGAATTTACAGATGAAGATATAGGAGAAATTTTCAATACTATAACTAAAGATGGAGTTTACACACGCGCAGAAGTAGTTAAAGTAACTTGCCCTGCTTGTGGTGAATCGTTTGTAGGAACTAAAAGACATGCAGGTGGTTTTATTGCAGGACATAAAGCGTATCATGAATTCGTTAATGAAGAAGATATTCTCATCCAATCAATGGGGGGAGTCTAATATGGTAGATTGGACAGTACCAAAGACTAATAAGAAGAAATTAGAGCCTATGGTTCCTAATGAACCTCCCAAGGAAATCTTAGATAAATTGCCTCCACCAAACGAGACAATAGAAGAAAAGGAAGTAATTCAAACAGAAGAGTTACCAGTAGAACCAACTAACTGGACAAATGAATATCCAACTGAATATGGCATGACCGCATTTAGAAGAGATAAGATATTAGGTGTGACTGATAACGGAAAAGCAATATTAGTTCATATGGTTAATGGGCATACCTACACAATAACAATAAAAGAAAGTATAATTCCATTTTTTAACAGAGATGGGTTAACAACAGCAGATGTATTAAATGACTTAAAGAGTGATTAAAATGAAAATAGGAAAAATAGTAAGTGGTAGTAAATTGCTAAATTGGGCAATGAAATATAATGACTTGTTGCTAGTAGCAGCAATTTGTACAATAATAGTAGGAGTGTGGAGTATAATATGATGGAAGAAGAATTTGATATGACTAATGAAGAATGGAAAGAACCAATTTCAGATTTATGGGAAGTTTGTAGTGAAAATATGTTATGGGTATATCCCAATGTTGAAACTGAAACATTCCTAAGTCAAATATGGAAGCAGTCCTTGGAGGCATTTGATAAACCAAGAGAAATTCAGGTTATTGTTGATGCTAAAGATGATGTTTATATGAGTGTAGGAACACCTAGTTTTGTTTCGTTCTTGAATCAAGATAAGGATTTAGGAGGAATGAAACTTCCTATTAAATGTTGGATTCATACTCATCCATTTGGTATGGCCTACTTTAGTGGAACAGATTGGTCAACCATTAACACATGGAAGGGAGAATTAGAGTCAGCAATTGTATTGGGAGATGCTCAATACCTTGCTTACGATTGTGAAAGTCAAATAGCAAAGAGAATAGAATTTGGCATGTATAATAGAGGTGAAGAAGAATGAAGTATTTATGGCGACCCCCATTTAGAAATAACGAAGAAAGAGATGAAGCAATTGAAGAATTGCAAGAATTACTTAAAAGAATAGTAGAAGGTGGATAAGATGACTTGGAAAAAGTTTAAGAAATTAATTGGCATTGGTGCTGATATAGGTGAGAAAAATGAATAGAAAGATGATAGCGTTAGTAATGGTATGCAGTTTTATGGCCGGGTGTGCAGATGCAATTCCCGAACCTGAAAATTGGTTTAATAATGAAGAAACAACTGCTCCTGATTGGATAACAGAAGTTGGAACATTTACTGTAATGTATAATGCAACAACTACTGTTAATGAAACAATTGAGGTAGCAGGGGAAAACAACACAACAACAACTGAAACAATTACAACAGTAGTAAGTGTGCCTGAACCTGTGATTTGGATTGATACTAATTCAACATATGGTTGGATTGAAGTGCAAACAATTAATTATACTGCAACACATTTGAGTTTCAGTATTGTAAATAATACTGTGTTATTCAACAACTATACTTTTGATGTTGGTGGATATTTGACACAAGACGGCCATAGGTGGAATAGTGGTTATGCTCCTGAAATGGGCAATGCATCTCTATACATTCCATCTTTCCCGTTTGACATAACTGTTAATTATTCAGTAACATATAGGGTATGGAATGGTAGATGAAACCTACTGTTACTGTAAGGTTCCCTGCGCCATTACCAGCAGAGATACCTTGCCCTATTTGTGATGGAAATAGATGTAGGGTCTGTGATAAAACAGGCAAAATGAGATTAACAGTAGATGCCAAAGTACCTATTCAAAGGGCTTTGATTGTAAAGTATGTCGCAGAGAATTTAGAAACTATTGCTCAGTTATTGACTAAGCAATATGGGCTAACTCCCGATGTAGAAACAGAAGAAGTAGTAGATGTTGGCGAAGGTCAATATGAAATAGTTAGAATTAGTAGTTTGGGTGGAACAATTTGGATTGCCAATAGAATAGACGAATTGGAATCACCTAGATATATTACATCACTAAAAGAACTTAAGAGATTTAGGGGTGGTTGGATTGAAGAATGAAAGAATAATAGTAAGAATACCTAGAAGTGCATCAACTGAATTGTTAGTTATAACTGGCAATTATTGGAATGTAGATGTTCTAGATATAAGATGGTATGAAAATGGAAGACCAACTAGAAAGGGAGTAAGAATGAATCTAGTTGAAGCAAATACAGTAAGGCAAGCAATAGAGAGAGCATTACAAGGAGTACAATATGATAATATCAATACGAATGATGAAGAAAGCATTGAAGAAAACGGTAACTGATGGCACTTATATTAGTGCAGACACTTATCCTAGAATGGAAAGATATATGCAATATCAATTAATTAAATTAGTAAATGGCATTAATGATGAGTATATAGATAGTAATGATAGGAAAATTACACAAACACATGTTGATAGAGCAGTATTTAAATTAATAACGGGGGAATTAGAAGATGAATAAAGGAACAGCAAGATTAACAAGAGAAGGAAATGACATTAATTTAAGTCATGAGGAAAGGCATCCTAATGATGATGGTGTTAGGAAGAAAAATAAAGGAATTAATTATTCTAAAGGCAAAGCAAAAAAGATTCCTAGTTGGGCTTCAAAGCATGATGTAAGATTAGCAGTAGGTTGGAATTCAATTTATAATGCTATGGAACTTGGGGATGCTTGTCCTAAATGTGAGACAAAAGGTAGAGAAGGAACTATAATTTGGAAAGGAAGAACTAAACATAGACCCCTTCACCCAAGATGTAATAATGGTTGTCTAGTAATCTTTACTGGAGATGAAATAAATACTGAGGAAGAAGAATGAGTTATCAAGATTTAAGTAATTATTTAATAGGGATATTCTTTGGGGGCCTAGGTTTCTTTAATAGTTGGAAACTAGAAGCAAGACAATTAACTGACTCTAATAATGAATTAATTTGGCAAAATGGAATGATAATATCTGCAACTCTTGTATTTGTTTGTTTAGCAGGTTTTATTGGTGAATGGATTAATATATGGATGGGGCCATATAGATTAAAGAAAATGAGGCCAACACAACTTACTAAGAAATCAAATAAGGTGGAAGAAGAATGACATTAGCAAAATTCGCAAATATGTGCGAACTACTTGAGTTTGAAACTCCAACTAGAAAGGCTCAGATAATCTCTGAGAATTTAAGTTCTTTTGAAGATAAAGCCACAATTATAGAAATACTATCTTTGGAATTACCATCTAATAATATTGGTGGTAAGAGAGCCATAAAATGGGTGGCTAATGCTTTAGGATTATTTGAAGATGAAGTAGAGTCTTCTGTATCTATGTGGGGAGATATAGGGGAAGGCATGTTTCAATATTACGAAGGAGATAATGTTCATTTAAATATGACTATGAATTTATTTTGGGCTATGCTATTAAGAGATTGTTCTTCAATACAGAATACCAGTTTTAGAACATTTGCAAAAAGGCTATCTAGAATGTCTGCCCTAGAAAAGAAATGGTTCCTAAGATATTGGCTACGCAAACCTAGAAATGGAGTTAATAATAAGATTCCACTTAAGGCAATGGCATTACATTACAAAGTGAAGTATTCAGATGTAGTAAAGTGGAAGCAATATAATTCTGCTACTGAAATATGTGCTGAATTAGAGGCTGGTAATACGCCTGAGTGTATTTTACATCATGGGCAATTTGTAAGTCCTATGTTGGCTAAGGCTAGAAAAGGTAAAGAAAAACCTAAAGAATATATTGTAGATGTGAAATATGATGGGAACCGCTATCAAATCCATGCAGACTTTAGACAAGATAGTGTTATTATATTCAATAGAAAGGGAAAGATTGTAACAGACCAATTCCCTGATGTTGTTGATTTAATTAACGAACACGCTGTACTATGTTCTCCATCTCAAATAGTAGATGCTGAAATCTATCCAGTAGATAGTAATGGTATTCCTGCACCACATAAAAAATTAGCAACTAGAGTTCACTCTAAAGATAAGGCTAAAGCAGTTATAGAGTGTCCAGTTAAATTAGCGATATTTGATTTGTTATCTGTTGAAGGTCTATCTGTAATAGATAGTCCTTTATCAGAAAGAATTAAGATATTAGATGAAATAGTAGAAAAGGAATATTTGGCTAAGATATTTACAGAAGGCTCAATTCAATCAACATATAACATTGCTATAAGTGAGGGGTTTGAGGGCATTATGATTAAAGATGCTAATGCTCCATATCATGCAGGTAAGAGGTCTAAAGCATGGTTAAAGTATAAACCACCAAGAATTTCTTTAGATGTTGTTATAACTTCTGCAAAGTATGGAGAAGGAAAGAGAGCAAGTGTATTTGGAACCTATGGTATTTCCGTAATAGATGGAAGTGATTATGTATCGGTTGGTTCTGTGGGAACCGGATTTTCTGATTCTGATTTAATTCTATTGACTACTAACCTAAAGAAAATTGTAGAATCTTATGAAGGAGAAACTTTTCATTTCCTACCTAGAGTAGTTTTAGAAGTTACTGCTGATTTAGTAACCACAGATGATGAAGGTAATATAGGACTTAGATTTCCTAGGGCTGTAAGAGTAAGAGAAGATAAGTATGCTAAAGAAGCCGATAACCTACAAACTGTCAAGGAGATGATGTAATGATAGAAGTAGGGAGTATGACCATAATAGATGATTGGCCCTATAGATGTGTTAAAATCGAGGATGGTACGGCCTACTTAAAGAGGCTTGGTGACGAAACTAGGGGGCGTATGCGGAAATTCACCGTTGAAATGTGTCCCTATATTGACGAAAATAAAGACTTAATTATCCCGGTTGCTAAGAAGCCCAAGAGAAGGACAGCAAAGAAATTTGATATTATGAAATCTATTCGTAACGAAGTTGAGATGAGTGTATCTAATGATACGGTCTATTTTGTGCGAGAATGGCTAGAGTCCATCGTATGTGTTCTTGCATCTAATGCAGAAACTAATGCCCTTAAGGAAGGTAAAACTAGAATCCAGCCTAGACATTGGTATTGGTTAGACCTGCAACCTGAAAGTGGTCTAGGGTCATGGCCTGAACAAGATGATTACGCTAAGGAAATAAAGAATAATGATTGGGAGGAAAATTAGATGTTTTCCAAACAACAATTAGAGGGAATTTTATTGTCCCATCCTAAAACAGAAATAAATGTTTCTAGAGATAGCACAACTCATATAGGATATAGAGTTAGATTGAAAGTTAGTTTCAGGGGAGATGAAGAATTTCTCCAAGCAGTTAAAAGAACATTGTTACAATCAAACATTGAAGCAAAATACAAAGCAAAGGAACATTCTAGCAGACCCCGGCCAATTTTAACTGTGTCGGGGAAGAAGAACTTACACTTAATTTGTAAGTTAGTTCCAGCACAATTACCAGATTCAAAAAAATCATGGGGTTCTTTTAGAAAAGCAGTAGCATTAGTAGATGAAAATAAGCAACATACATCAGAAGGATTAGATAAAATATTAAAGTTAAAAGGTCTTCTTTAGGTGATTACTATGAAATGCCCTCGTTGCAATATATTTAGAGTGGAAGAAGAGGGTTCTGAACTATGTGTTACATGTAACATAGCAATTAATGTATTACAAAAACCTGATGAAGTAACAGATAAAGAAATTCTATCTTCTTCCGCAATCCAAAAATTAATAGAGGGTTGTAAAGAATGTGGCGACAATGACTTTGGTTATAGTGGTGGAACATTAGTAGAGGGAGAATTAAAATGGTATATATTACAAGTAATATGTGGGAATTGCGGAGTAGAATACGATGAAGTATTAGAAGTGAGGACTATAAATGATACTAACAAACATACAAAAAAGAAGTAGGCCAATATTGATAGTTGGCAAACCGGGTACAGGTAAAACAGAAAAGGCATTAAGCCTGTTATCAGATAACCCAATAATACAATATGCTAATGAATATGACTTAGAAGATAATTTCAGTCTTCCCCGTAGTCGCGGCCTCTTAATTGAGGAAGTTCATTATAAGGCAAAGACGGATTTAATAGTACAGACTTTATTGGAATACAAGGGTCAAATAGTATTGACTTCTTTGAATCAAAAAGATGTGCCTAAGAAATTATTTGATATGTGTAAATTAACTAGGTCAGGAAAAAGTTCTAAGTCAAAACAAAGACTTCTTGATTTAGCACCTAGAGCAAACCAACCTAAACAATATGAGTTAGATGTATTTTCTATTATGATGGAATATATGAAAAATCCAAATAGAGAAGAAGTTCTACAAATGCTTAAAATAAATCAGCCTTCTGATGTACAGTTATTATCTTGGTTGGCTGAAAATGTACACCCAAATAAGTTAAGGTTTATTGATTCAGATGTTAAAAGAAAATGGCCAAAAGAATATTTCTATGAATTGCTTGCTTATTCACATGAAGGAAGAGTACATAGAAGAATTAAAATGCCTAAGAGAAGGCAAAGAAATGATATGCGAATAATATGCAGAAAACTAGGATTAAATCCTAAAGAGTATTATACATTACCATTTCTATTAAAAGATAATCAATTCAAAGAGAATGCTAAAAAGAGATTAAATCATAAAGAATGTAGATTCCTTAAATTAGGGGAAAAGAAAAGAAGGAAGAAGACTGACCCCATAATGCCAGTAGTAAGTTTAGATAGGTGGTTTTAATGACAAAAAGAAAAGTATGGACAAAAAATCCTAACTCTAGGAAATGGAAGTTATTAGAATCAACCTTTCCATTTCTAGAAAATGAATTTACTGTTGCAGACATTAGATATGTTTTAATGGATAAGTGGGAAATAATAGGAAAGTCTAGCAGAAAGAAAAGAACTAATAAAAGAGTTTCCTTTAATGGAATTGAAATAGGAAGATTTTTAATGGCACACCCAAGTGTTGTATCAGACAAAAAAGAACAAGTTGTCGGGAAAGGAAAAGTAAAAATATATAGATTGAGGAATGAAAATGTTGTGGACAGAAAAGTATAGACCATATAGAGTTAATGAAATAATAGGACAGCCAAATTTTGTATTGGATGCTGAGACTTGGATTAATAATAAAGAGATGCCGAATGTACTATTGTATGGTAATGCGGGTACAGGCAAAACTGCTGCCGCAGGTGCTTTAGCAAACGGAATTCTTGGAGAAGAAAAGGAAACAAATTTCTTTGAAATTAATGCATCTGATGATAGAAAGTTAGAGACAGTTAGAACTAGAATTAAGGAAATAGCATCAACTGGTAAAATAGGTGATGTACCATTCAAAATAATTTTATTAGATGAAATGGATGGGATGACTAAAGATGCTCAAAATGCTTTGAAAAGAATTATGGAAAGATACTCTGACAACTGTAGGTTCATTATTACTTGCAATGAAAGACACCGCATTATTTACCCCTTACAATCTAGGTGTGCTAACTACCTATTTAACAGACTTAGCCATGATAATATGAGGCTTGTTTTAGAGGGCATCTTAACTAGGGAAAACATAGAATCCATCTCTAATGAAGAACTCGATTTGTTTATAGGGGGGCTACATGGAGATATACGCAGGGGGATAACGGAATTACAGGCATCTATTTCAAGTAATAGTCCATTATCAAAAGTAATCCTCCAAAGTCTAGAACCTTATACCCTAATAATAAAAATGGTTAATGACAATAATTATGAAGATTCTTTAGAGGCGGTTCACGACTTAATTTATAATTCCGTAGATATGACTACTGTATGTGTTAATTTACATGATGTTGTAGTAGAGACAGATATACCATACGCAAAGAAATTCCAACTATTACGAGTAATCGGGGAGGCAGAATGGAGAAGTAAATCCATGACTCCTAAATTATTAGCAAGTTGGATGATAGGCCAAATGATATAAGGTGAAAAAATGAATGAAAATGTAGAAAAATTGGAAAATGAAATGACTAAGGGAGCAGAACTGTTGGGAATAACAACAGAAGATGCTTCCGCGAAGGTAGATGAAATCTGCCTCCAAAATGATTTAGATAGACAAGACGCAGAAGACGCTCTTGTTGTTCTAAGTCTATGGAGACAATATTTCTCTAGTGTTAGAATGGCACAAAAACAGGCAGACCCTGAATCTGGTGATGTTAGTGCAACTTCAACTGGTAGCAATTGGATGAAGAGTGCATTTGGAATGTTTATCTCACTAGGAGAAGCAAGAGATATGATGGAAGTTCAAAGAACTCAAGTCAGAAATGAATACCTAAGAGATGCAGAAACATGTCTTAATATGGGGAAGGTAGCATTAGTTAACGAAAAGCCAAATGACCCATCAAGTTATACTGTAACTAGAGTGCATGATGGTGAAACACAAGTTAAGGATATTGAGAACCTACCCGCAAACAGAGTAGAAGTAGATGGAGGATGGATTATTCCTCTTGATGCAATGAAGAGTTATGGTACAGATGCTAACCCTAATTATGGTAAGCCTCTACCACAAAGCGAGTTTCGCAGAAATGCAATATTTGTTGGTGAAGTAGATGGCGAAATGGGTAAGTATTACTTTAATTATAAGGGAGAAAGTTGTAAGAGTTTTGCTCCAACAACTTTTGAGTTTGTGCATTTTGTATGCATAAAGAATAGAACTAACCCAAGTAAGATACACGGTATTACTGACAAGACTTTAGCATCACTAATGTATAATGATGACATTCCTGAAGAGAATGCAGCGTGGAAGGACACTTCTAATATTGTTAAGTCTGATGTATTAATGCAACTATGCGAAGGTAATTATAGTCCTTTGTTAGACTTAGATAGATACCATAGTACAGTAATGTCTAAGGATTGGGATGACAGATTTGTTTTCACAGATGGTTCTGTTTCAAGTTTGAATATGACCCCAACTTCTAATGGTAACAGAATTCTATCAATAACAGATTTGAACTCTGATTTCGATTATGAGGGTGATGGATGGAGTGGAACTACTTGTTGGATTCCACCACATATAGATATTGATTTCGGAATAGGTTCTAGTGTTGTAGTAGTAGGGAGAACTTCTCAAAGAACAGATGATGATGGTGTGCTAGAATCAAGCACTATTAATGTTGAAGGAATTTTAGTTACTGTACGCAGAGGCAAGTCTGTAGAAACTGAAATACCAGTAGAAGAAGACACAGATTGGTTTTGATAAAATGTTTAGGGCTGGAAATTATACAGGAAAGAACACTTTCCATGTTTCTGGTAAGGTAATTCATGGAGCGAGTTTCGCTGTCATGTTAAACGAAGTAGAGTTTCTAACATGGAAAAAGAATGACGACACAGGAGATTATTGGGTTAAATTCCACACTCCTTCGTCTAAAGAAATTAGAATAAAAGTTGGCTTAGAGCATCTAAATTTTATATTAGGTGAATGGGCAATAACGAAAGGAAATGATGTATATCCAAATGTAAATGGTGATGATGATGAGTTGGGCAACCAAGAATAATGATGATGATGAAGATAACTTTGAAGATAGGAAAAAGAAAATACTAGACCAAATTAAGGAAAGAGAAAATAGAAACTTTTCTTATATGTGTTGTTCTATTACTGGTGACCCCAAAGTGGGAAAAACTGGTAGTGCTTTAGATTGTAGAACTGATGAAGAAATTGAAAAGGGTATGAAAGTATTCGTTTTAGATTTCGATGATGGAGCAGAACCAACATGGGATTCTTGTTGGGATAGAGATGAGAATATAATCATCTTTAATCCATTAGAAGTTCTTGCTGATGGTAGTATTGATTGGTTAGAAACATTCAGTAATGCACATGCATTCTGTGATTATATTAAACAAGAAACCAAAACTGGCTTAGTCAAGGCTGTTATTTTCGATGGCTTAGATAAGGCTGTTGAAGGTGCTAGTGATGTGTTGCGCTCTCACTTGGTTAAACATCAAAAGAGAGAACAATCTATTATCCTTGAAACTGATTCAGTTAGGGTTTCTCCATTAGACTGGAAAATAAGGAATAGAGTTCATGATAGATTGCTAACTGCTTTCTTATCAATCAATGCACATAGGTTTATGATTACACATATGAAACCAATCTACGGGGATATAGTTAATCCAACACCAATAGGTTCTGTACCTGATTGGTTGAAAACTACTCCTGCTAGATTTATTCAGATGTTACATATTACTAAAACTAAAGTAGGCTCTACTACTAATTATGTAGCAGAACTACAGGCTAGTAAAACCAATCCAGAATTAGTTGGGAAGGAATGGACTATTTTTACAACCAATGGTGATAACACTTGGTATGGTATTCCTGAACTAAAAGAGGGTAAACTATGAGTGAATTAAGGTTCAGTATAGACAGTAAGAAATTCATTGATACGCTGAATCTTATTACTCTAAAAGGAAAATATCCTACTGGAATATCTCATAAGATGAAGTCATTATCTGACTATGTGTATATCGTTGGGAATGAGGATAACTTAGAGTTCTATAATGCTGATAATACAGCAAGTTGCTCTTATAAAATTCCTGTTGGTGAAGATATTGAAGTAATTGTTGCAGGAGAATCTATTTTAGATATTCCTAAAACAATAAAGTATCTAAAAACCTTTAGTGGTACTGTAAATGTATTTGTTGAAGATTTTGTTACTTTAACTACTGCAAATAAGGTAGCGAAAATACCATATGTACTTACACACCCTTGTTATGCTATGATAGAGCATATTAGATACCTAAAGATTCCAACTGATGGCACAATGCCCATCTTTGGTAAAAACAATACTAAATTTGAAGCACAAATTACTTTAGAAGCAGACGCTCTTTTAGATGCTGCTCATAGTTGTGAAGTAATAGGAAAAGGAAGATACTTACTTGATTTTAATGGCGAAACATTTACAATGTCTAGCCCCCAAGATGGAATAGAAGGGATTGCAATAGAAGTTCCTATTTTAGCCCATTCAGGAGAAGAAGCAACAGTAGAATTAGCAGGGCCGTTTGCACAGTTTTTCAAAGGGCCAATGGCAGTATTCTTGAAAGATGATTTTCCTGCATTATTTATTTCCCCAAGAAGAATGTTGATTAAAGCACCAAGAATAACAGGTAGATAATATGATAATTTCACAGGCTAGTAATGGGATTTCTTTATCGTGGAGAGATTATTGCCCCGATACGGGGGAACAAAATGTTAGGTGGTCAAACTTCATTAAATATGAAGACTTCCCACCTTTCTTCTTCATCAAAGATACTGAATACAAACCAGAGAATTTCATAACAACTAATCGTTGGGGTAAATCATCTGTAATAGAAGTTAGTTATGAAGAAGGAGATTATGTTAATCTTGAAGGTGAGAAATTAACCAAGGTTCTTTGTAGGCATCCTTCTCAAATACCTAAAGTAAGAAAGGAATTTAGTGAAACATATGAAGCAGATGTTCTATATACGCATAGATATGCAATAGAAAAAATAGATGAAATGCCTGAATATGAAATGAGGAAATGGTATTGGGATATTGAATGGCAACAGGGCGGAGAGCATGATGGTGCTATTACCTGTATTGTTGTTTATGATAATTTCAATAGTGAATTTTATAGGTGGTCTTGGACACCAATGGACTTATCTAATGTAGAAAAAGATGAATTTAAATATGATAAATATGGCAAGGTAATTGTAGAACCAATAATTACTACACATAGAAGTGCAGATGAATCTTATAATCTAAGAGACTACAGGTTCCCTAATGAAACAAATGTTTTGTCTGCATTTATAACTACTTGTTTAATTGATGACCCTGATATGTTAATTTCTTGGTTTGGAAATAAATTCGATTTACCAAAATTATTAGAAAGATGTGTAGCAAATAATTTAGATGGCAGGTTGGTTTCTCCTATTTTTGAAGTAGATGGATTTGGTCAAAGTAATGGAGACTATGTTTTCAAGAAAACTTCTTTCAGTCCTATAGAGCAACCAGTTAAGGGTAGGATATGTCTTAGTTTAGACTTAGCATTTGAACGCCAATGGAATGATGCTCAAAAAGGTACGCTACCTTCTTTAGCATTAGACTATGTTTCTGAATTAGTTCTTGGAGAAAAGAAATTAGTTAGTGAAAAGTTTCCTGATAAACAAGATTTCTTTAGAAGAGCATGGTTGGAAGACACAGAAACTTATTTGGAGTATGCATTAATAGATGTTGATTTGATACGCAGATTAGATGAAGAGAATTATTTGTCTGAGGCAATAATTTCATTGCAAAGATTACTTAAAGCACCATTTGATGCATGTTTCTATGCGAGTCACATGGGTAGCATATATTTTATGAGAAATGCTTGGTGGAAAGCACCAACTAGAGATGAAGGTACTAAATCTAGTTATCAAGGTGCTATGATTTATGACCCATTGTTAGAAGGTACTAATGGGTTACATACTGGAGTAGCAGCATTTGATTTCGCAGGTCTATATCCATCAGTAATGGTAGCAAGGAATATTAGTTGGGAAACTAAATCATCTGAACCAACTCAATTTGGAGTTAATTTACTTACCCCAAGAGATTTCTCAGAAGTAACTGGAGAAGATATGATGTATTTCAAAACAGATGAGTTAGGTATCTTACCAAAGGCAGTAGTTGAACTAAATAGTTTAAGAACAGAATATAAAAATAAGATGAAAAAAGCAATAACTAAAAGAGAGTATAATAAATGGTACAATAATCAAATGGCTGTTAAAAGATTAAGAGCATCTTTCTATGGTATCATTGGTTATCAAGGATTTGGTTGGGCTGATATTGATTTAGCAGCATCAATAACGGCTAGTGCTAGAGAGGCTATTAGAGAAGCAGCATTTAAGGTGAGAGAATTATGAGCGTTTTTAGATTACATTGGAGAACAAGAAATAAATTAAATAGATTTCAAAATAAACTTAATGAATTATACAAGGAACGAGATAATTATATTAAACATTTACATGATAAATATGGTGCAAATTCAATTTTAATTGCTAGACACGAAGATGGGTGGGAAAAGATTATACTTAGGAATGATTTAGAGAAATTAAAAAGTGGTGTGTCTTCATTTAGACCTGCCAGATTTAGTATCTTTGAATTAGATAGAAGAATTGTAACTAATAGGCCAAGAGAGGCAGATGAAGTATTTGTGCCTGAAAACTATAGGTGAATTATATGGCAAAGTCATATGATAATTGTATTATATGCAAAAAGAAATTACATAGTTATAAGTATAAGTCAATGTGTGGTAAGTGTTACTTAAAACATAAACAAAAACAAAGAGAAAAGAAGGGATTAAAATGAATAAAATAAAGTGTATGCAAACAGGAGCCGTTATAATTATGTTGGAGGAAGAGGAATGAATGGCGAAGAAATAGATAAATGGTCAGAAAAACATGTAGGCAGTTTAGCCTTAACAAGAACAATAACTGGTTTCATAAATGTTGTTTTAAGCATTATAGTTATAGCGAAACTATTTGGGTGGATATAATGAAAAATTATTGTAGTTGTCAATTTAATAAAAGTCGTAGGGATATAACTAATGAAGGATATTGTAAATTCTGTGGTTTGGAAGTGAGTCAATGAAAGTAGTTTATGGGCATACTGATTCTATTTATGTTCAAGTAGAGTCAGTAGATAAAGCGAAAGAAATTTCTACAATTATTAATACCCATGTTAGAACTAAATTTCCTAATGTAATGGATTTAGAAGAACACCCAATTAATCTAGAGTTTGAGAAGTATTTTGAAAGTTTAGGTGTAGGTGCAACTAAGAATAGGAATGCGGGGTTAATAACATGGAAGGATGGGAAAACCTTAGAAGAAAAAGAATTCTTTATGACTGGATTTACCGCAAAGAGAATTTCAGAAACACCCTTAGCAAAAGAAGTTCAAATTAAAGTATTGAATATGTGGGTTGAACAAAGTTCTAAGGAAGACATTTTAGATTATCTTACTAATATGTATCAGAACACTCTTGATGGAAATATACCTTTAAGTAAAATCTTGAAAAGAAGTAGATACAAAGAAGAGAGATTTCATGTTTATTGTAATGATTGTAAGAAAGCATATTCTCTAACTGATAATAAATGTAATCACACACTTACTACTGCTGAAAAAAGTGGAAAAGGATGGAAGTCAGCAGGTAAAAGACCATCAGTAGGTTCAGGGATATTAGGCGTATTAATGTATAATGAAATGAATGAAACACCAATTAATGATACATACTTATTTATGAAAATAAAAAATAGTAGTCATGTTATGATGCACCCATTAAATAATATACAATTCCATCCTAATTATATGGCAGGATTAATAGAAGAAGATTTTGATAAGTATACTCCCGATTGGGAACATTATGCTGACTCTGTAGTTAAAAAAGCAACTCCTGTTTTTAATGCTATGGAATGGGATATAAATGAAATTACAAGAGATGTAAATCAAACATCATTAGATGATTGGTGGTAATTTGTTGGTTTCTGCTCCAACTGAAAAGGAAAGAATTTTAATTAGTAA
>CEUX01007590.1_pt1 | contig 24010 bp, 12 predicted proteins | sample 531361 | NCBI WGS metagenome assembly CEUX01 (sample SAMEA2622736, study PRJEB7988) | marine metagenome | isolation source: saline water (ENVO:00002010), including
AGTCTGCCAAGTAAATCTCTAGCAGTAGATGCCTTGTTCGCCAGAATCGCAATATTGACATTATCATTAAAAACAGCGTAATGTAGTAAATATGCCACACAAGTTGTAGACTTACCAGTCTGTCTTGGCATCTTACATATATTAAATCTTTCCTTATGGAAATTCCTTATTAATTTCTCTTGAAAATCATATAGATCAAAAGGAACTAATCCATGATCCAAAGAAACAATTTTAAGATAAGTTTTAGCAAAATATACAGGATCTTCTTTACACTTCACAAATTCAATAATTTGCTCTTCAGTAAACTCCATCTGAGTATTTGCTTTCTTAAGCAAAGGGTTCCCCAGATAAACCTGATCCCTAGGAAGAGTACTAGTCATAATGTTAGTTTTTCGATTCTTTTATAAATTCAGAGAAAGATTTTTGTTCTGTTAATCTAGTTCCTTTCCACACACCATTTTGAACTACTGGTTCCATATTACTTGGTCCAATTATATCTGTAATATCTGCATATTTTTTACCATCAGCATTTTCAATGGTTACTACTTTCTCTGTAGGTGGATTAATTACTTTATCGCCTATGTTAACATTATGTTCGGTAAACCAACCACGATTAACTTCTAAAGCATAAAGAACTTCAGCATCAGAAGAAATTGGGACAACATTAAGTGGTTCTAGTTGTTTAATAGATTCAATTATACCCTCCTCATTAATAAAAGCAACATCAAGTGGAATCATAGTATCTTTCATATGAAAGAATTTTTCACCAACACTTTCAAAAACAAAAAGCATACCACTATCTTGCTCTAGACTTTCTCTAAACATTAATCCCATATCAAACTCTGTTTGAGTTTTTGGGGTCTCAATATTTAATGGAAGATTTATAAATGATTCACACTTAACCAATTCCCCATCTTTACGAACTTTATGTCCCTTAGGAATAGTCTTACATTTTTCATCGTCAAAACAATAGTATTGACCATCTGGGCAGGATTTTGCCATGATTAAATTAGGCTTCTTCTTTATTATTTAGAAACCCTTGCTTAATCATCTTAGAAAGATCAGATGTAGAACCTACAAATAACGCATTATTAGTAACATTTGTTTGTTTTTTGGGACTATCTTCTTCTACTTCTTTTACCTTTTTCTGTAAATCTAATAACTTATCTGTTGTATCTGCAACTGATTTTATAATTTGTCCAGCAACTTCATATGCTCTTGGACTTCCACCTTCACCAGCAACCTCCATTATTCCATCAAGAGTTTCTTGACCTTTTTCAATCAAAGAATAAAGATTACCACGAGTATATGCATAATCTTTTTCTATATCGTTAGTTTTATCTGAGACAACTATATCACGACTTGTCTTGTCAACTCCAACACCTACAATACTAGTTTCCTTAGTATTTTCAACATTTAAAGCTTCATCAATTGAATCATAATTAGCCATCATTCTAACCTACATCTGTTTGTTGTGGTTCACTATAAGTTCTTGAATCAGTGAAATCTTCTACGTTTCCACTAAATCCAAAGTCATCGCCAGGTACAATAGCATCATCATCACCTACTCCTGTTAATAGATTAATTACACTATTTTCTAAATGAGCAACAGCACTAGTATCATCAAATCCTCTATAAACTATAAGAGTTGTTGCGTTAACAACTTCCTTGATTTGGAATATCTCCTCATCAATAATAAATCTCATATCCCTAGCAACCATACTAGTGTCATTAACATTAAGTCTAGTCTTACCTTTTGTAATAGCATCAATTAATGTCATTGATGCATCATTATCATAATCCTTCTTAGCTATAGGAACTGCTGTATATCTCATTTCACGTCTTGCGGTTTCTCTATCAATATTACTATGATAATCGACCTGAACTTTCTTAATAAGACCTTCAGTGGTCTCAGCAATTGGACCGAATAGATATGTCTTAGCAGTAAAACTAAGTGAATAAATTAATGCCCGTCTTTGTGAAAAATCCCCTTCATATTGATCATCAAATGTAATTCCATCCAAAACAACTGGTATATCTCTTTTCTCTCCAATTACATCTACTAAATCTACGGTTAAATTAAATGATGGTTGAAAATATGGCAATATCTGTTCTATTATCTGAAGTGCGTCATCATTTAATTTTGTCATTATATTTAATTCAAATCCAACATTATAAGGAACTGGCATAAAGACTTTCTTTAACTTACTTCCGTCTGATGCCTTAAATGTTTGAGTTATTCCTGCTTTTCTTGTAGGATCATAAGAAATATCAGTAGTTTCAAATGACATCCTGGGTAATTCAATTTTTTGAACAGCTCTATTTAAATCTTCTAATTGTTCAAGTCTTGCTAAGAATTTCTGCATTGGTCCATAAGCAAGAGGAACCCTCTTTTCACTTACTGAACTTCCACTAGAATCTTTATGTCTTATACGAACATCATTAAAAAGAGTACCGAAAGAAATAACAGTTTTTCTTAATATTTCGTGATAAAAGTATTTACCTAACATTAGAATGTACCAAAGGGATTAGATTGTGAAAAATCTAGAATGTCATCAGCAGCATCTTCAAATTCATCGTTTGAATCATACTCATCATATATATCTCTATCATCATATGCCTTAACAGAATAAGATGTAGGTAATTTTGTACCTATTGAGAAGTTAACATTATATTGATATGATGTATTAATGGTTGGATCTGAAATATAAACAGTATTTGTTTCAATTTGAGTAACTGAAGAACCTGCTCCAATAACATTGGCAATTGGTTTGAAATAATGACCAATTTCTATATTTGTAGTGGTAATTCCAGTAATTACAGTAATTCCATATCCAGCAATATCTCCATTTGTAGGAGAAGCATATTCAGTAAATACTGTAGAATCTAATCCTTCAACTGCTTCACCAGGTATAAATCCAGAAACAGTTGTTCCAATTCCAACTTGAGATACTTTAAGAGTTTTAGTATCAAAATCCCACTCCTTAACTCTAGCAATAGTACCAGAAGTTACACCACGAACTTGTTCATTAAATTCATAATTACCAGCACCACCAAATGCCAATGGATTTGCTATCGATATTGTTGGACTGGAAGAATATGAAGTACCTGGTTTTAATACTCTCAAACTCATTACTTTACTATCAACAACTACAGCTTCAGCAGAAGCACCTGATCCACTAGAGTCAGTAATAGTTACATTAGGTGCAGGTTTTCCATATCCATCACCATTATCAGTCATAGTATATCCAACAACACCTGGTGTTCCAGTTTGTATTGAAGCAGTAGCAATACCACCACTACCGCCACCACCAATAATTGTAACAGTCGGAATTGTAGAATATCCCCTACCAGCATTTGTTAAAACAAGTCTTTCTATAGATTGAACACCAGCCCTAACAGTAGTAATAGCAACAGCAGTAGCAGGAGTAGTTGTAGTGGAATCTGTTGAAATTGCAACTTGTGGAGTTGAACTATAACCACTTCCATCATGAACTAAGTAAAGATTGTCTATAAATCCAGTACCAACAATAGCATTTGCCTTAGCAGTAGAACCAGCACTTACTAAAGTAAGAGTAGTAATATATCCTTCTTCCTCAACAGATTCATCAATTTCTTCAATACCAGTATCAATAACTTCATCCTCATATTCAAAGAGTTCACATTTCAATTCATAAACATAATTTTGTCCTAACTGATAGAAAGGTACTTCATGTTCTACAAACTTAACTTCAAATAATCTACCACCTAATGGAAAATAAATTAAGTCTCCTTCCCTAGGTCTGGTTGTTACCTCTATTTCAGATGTAGGATAAACTTGTAAAAAAGCAGATATAAAATCTTCAAACCTTTCTTTAGATATAGTAAGTGTTACTTCATCTTCTATTTGAACACCAAATTTGGACATTATATCTCCCTGTCCAGCATACCCTTCATAGGTATTAACGTATGCTTCTATTAAAAAATTATCATCAAACTTTGATGTTGTTACTTCCTCTATAATGGTGGCTCTATTCACCATCTTTCTTGGAATATAAGTTACATCAAGTCCATGAATGCTTAGGTGTTCATTGATTAAATCTTGTACAAGCTTCTGTTCGCTTGAAGATCCTTGTAGAAAAAATGGATTTAAAGGCATGATTTCTAACCAATAAAGTCATATGGAGGTAATTCATACTCAACCATCATCTTCTCTCTTATGTTATCAATTTCTCTTTCAGCATCATCATATATCTCTCTACCATTTAACTCAAGTCCACCAGGAAGTTTAACTCCTTTAAATTTAATGAGATTTTGACCCCACTGTCTCTTAATTAAAGCAGTTAAATACCTCTTTAAGAAACTATCATTATAAACACCACTATTGCTAGTAGGATCTAAAATCCTATAACAATCTAATATAAACCACGTATCTACAGACTGAGATCCCCAATCAATATCCAAATATAACTTATTCTGTCTCTTATTAAATCTTATTTGTTTATCTGCAGTAAGTAAGAAATCAATATCCTCTAGATAACTCTTTGTTGCAGCATATTGTAGTAATTCAACTGAATTAAAATAATATAAGTCATTTAAAAATAACTGATACTTAATACTAAACATTCCAGCAGAAATGGAACTAGTATCAAATTTAAATATCTTTTCTACACCAATTACCGAATCTGGCATTGACAAGAAATTAGATGTTTCCATCCAAGTACTCGTTGTTGTACCATAACCACTTATAGAAGTAGATATACCACTAGAAATAACACCATGACCAGTACCACTAGAATTCATAGAAGTGGTACTATAACCATATGCTTTTCCTCTATCAATATCACCTTGTGTTACTTTGTATTTTAAATACATTCTTTCCACACCATCAAAATGACGTTCATGGAAAAGTTGTAAAGCATCATCAACAGCATCATCTACCTGCTCATCACTGACATTAATTTCTAATACAGGAGCACCCAACTTCCGTAAACAGAAGTCTATTAAGTCTTGTCGGGTTGATGGTTTCATTAATCTTCGTCTAGGTCAGATGATAACTTGTCGTATTTGTCCTGTAACTCTGCATTTTTTGTAAGAAGTTCTGTTTTTTCTTCGTCAAAATCTTGAGTTAAAGTATGTAGTTTTGCCTCTAAAAGTAAATTTTGATTAGTTAATGATGAAATTTTTTGATTATAAATTTTAATTAAAACATTAACATCCACTTCAGTTGTTTCATTAGTCATAATATTTTAAAAGAATCCTCCGTCTAATGTATCGGTCCAGGTTGGAACACCGGCTTCAGTTGTTGTGAGAACATGGTATGATGTATTAATACCAGATGCAGGTGCTACAGTAGAAGTTTGTAGTCCATTGGCATCAAAATAAACAACACCAGAACTAGCAAAATCACCAGATTGATAGTAAATACCTTTAATATCTAGGTAACCTTTTGTACCAGTTACAACACTATTGGTAATTGTGGCATCTGGAACATAAGTCCATTTGCTACTAGAATCTTCGTATCCAAAGAATCCAGTTTTATTACCATCTACACCACCACTACCAGTATTATAGTTATAAGCAATACCACGATCAGTATTGGTGTCATAACCATGAGTAACTGTTACTTGTGTTTCTGTGGCAATACCAGCAGTAGTTACACCATCAATTCTGACTTGTTTTGCGCCAGTATTATATGAATGAACTGTTGTTGTACCTGCACCAGGAAGACCAGCAGCAGCAAGTGTATCACCAGTATTAATACCAACAATTGAATCTAAGGTTATTACTGAAGTACCAGATCCAACCGTTGCCATAACGGATCTCTTACTTATAGTATCTCCTAATTTGAAGATTGCTTCATTAGCAGTTACTGAAGTAGAGTTAACAGTAGTTGTTGTACCATCAACCTGTAAATCACCTTTAATGATTACAGTTCCTTCATTACTTAATCCATCGGGGTATGGGTCAATGTATAATTGATTACCACCACCAGATTTTGTAGAAATAACATTGGATGAAATTCCAATATTATCAACAAGCAAATCACCACTTACATAAGTGTGTCCTTGGAATGTTGCAATTCCAGTTACTAACAGGTTTCTACCTGTAAATTCATCAATATTAATATCATCTGCTACGTGCAGATCACCACCAACATAAAGGTCACTAACGAAAGTACCTATACCAGTAAAGGTACTAAGACCTGTAATTTGGGCAGCACCACCAACATTTAAATTCTTTTCAATACCAACACCACCATCAACTATGACAGCACCAGTATTTTTGGTTGTTGATTCTGTAGTTTGAGCAAATAACCAATCAGCACCACTAGCTTGTAGTTGGTCAGTAGATGCTTCATCGTACTTAATCTTAGCATCCTTATCAGTACCAAAACTTAAGAATGTATCATCTATAACATTAACTTCACCTGAACCATTAGGGTCAAATATAATATCTCCACCGGCATTTGTAGATGATACGGTATTTCCATCAAAAGTTAAATTATCAACATTTAATACACTTATTTTTGAATTACTATCAGTAATAATAGCAGAATCTGCAGTAGTTGTACCATGAACATGATCCAACATGTCCATAAAATATCTACCACCAACTACTTGGACATTTCCAGCATTGTCACCCGCAAATAATCGGTCACCTTTGTTACCCTGGTTACCACTACCATCTTGAGTTATGCCAAGTTCACCGAAGAGTAGACTACCTGGAGCGACGGTTCCCGTCGATCTTTTTATCCTAATCTTACTTGCCATTAAAAGCTACCTCCGTTGATATCAAGGTTCTGTGATGTTCCAGGAGTCAAATCTAATGTTGCATCCCACTTATTTGTGGTAGCATTATAAACAAGTACCATTCCCTCAGTTGGGCCTGTAATATTCATATCAGAGAGTTCTGCTAGACTCATCGAAGATGAACCTGAGATCGAAGAAACAACTTTAAAAGCTGGTGCTTGACCTACTCTGACTCTAATATCTGGCATTATCTGGTTACTCCTTTGCTAACCAAAACAGATCCTTCAATAATTCTAGTTTTGTTTCCACTACCATCTGTTAAGACAATATCATATACATGACGACCATCTTTTAAAGTAGCAGTTTGTGTATCAGTTAAACTAAGTTGAATACGACCACCACTTGTACTCAAAATGGTAGTAGTAAAAGTAGTTTTAGTACTATCGAGTGCATCTGGATGCTTTCTCATTTGAGCATTAATAGTATATCCACTTAAATCTAATCCAGAATTAGTACTTGCATCTTCAAAAGTGAAAGTTTGAGTAAAATCTGAATCAGTATTTACAATAAGATTAGCTACATATACTGCCATCTATTAATAATTTCAGGATCTAGAATATATTTATACGGCTGGTCGATTAACAAATTCTTTTAATAAACTCTTAATTTCTTCAATATCAGATTTCATCCTATCTAGTTCTTCTCTTTCATTCTGTTTTTGGGATTTCATCTTCATATATTGAGAATACCCCAGAGAATCATTACTTATGATTGCTCCGGAGTTTTCATCTCTATAAAGATTTTTATGTCCTTCAACAGGTATCATGCTAGGGCAAGAACTCTTAGATCTTTAAATCTTGGAGCATATGCCTCATTAGTACCATTAGCTACAATTTTGATAGAGAAGCCAACAAAGGTATCTAAACCTTCAACACTAAACTGATATTCTTTAAACTCATCATCTCTACTAGAACTGACAACAGCATCTGCTCTGCCACTATCTAGACTTTCATTAATAACAGTATCACCAAATCCATCGCCATCAGTATCCCTTAGATTATCATATCCTGGGAATAACTCATAACTTTGATCCACTTCATTTGAACCTTGTCTATGGAGTTGGTAAAGAACTCTAAAGTCAGCAGAAGAATGTCTATAAGCACCAACCAATACCTTCAGAGAAGTTGCTGGTTGTTTCAAATTAACTTTCTTAGAAATATAAACTGCTGAATGAGGATCACCAATGAGTTTATTAGATCTATCATCTGTAACATAATCTGAAATAGGCTGATTGACCAAACTTCTTTGAAGAATTAATGATCCAGTTGCCGTATCTAACACTGGAGATAAATTCTCATCTTCAGAATTAAACTGTATCGCTAGAGTAGTTGACCTGTTCTTAGGTAATGTGTTTAACCTTGCAGTTTCATTAACTTGAGAACAAATCATTCTAGTTGAATCCAATTTATTCAATTGATTTAATTCAACACTCTCATATCCTTGGTCAATGAATGAAACTTCAGATCCACCAGCACTTGTACCAGAAACAGTTCTAATTTTAGAAGAAACAGAAGTTTTCTCTCCTGGAGTAATGACATTAAATTGTGGTTGAATGCCATTAAACTGGAAGTTTTGTGAAGCAAATATATCACTTTCACCTAGAGAATTCTCATCAGTGAAATTAACCATATCATCTCCAGAATCTCTATTATCAGGACGAGTAACTTGTAAATGATACTTATGAATGTCTTTAGCATTCATTAAGTCTGTATCAGAAGGTAGATCAAATGTAGTATTGATTGCAGTTAATCCAATACCATTTAATTCATATGAATAACAAGCATCATTAATATTATGAGACCTAGTTAAACTACCAAGAAGACCTCTAGCGGCAATTCCAAGTGTACCTGATCCAATACTATTGTATTGAATAATTTCATCATTAACTTGTACATAACCACCATCAGTTGTAATACCTTGGTATGTGGCAAATGGTGTTGTACTAGCAACTGAAATAGATGTATCACTTGTAGCAAGATTTGCTGTTAATAATTGTGGAGCTGTATTTGGACTAATGTTTGCCAAACTAACTTTATTGTTAGAGGCACCCATTCCATGATTGTACTGATTAACTTCAAGTACATTTCCACTATACAGATTATTAGGCCATACAGTAGAATTTTCTATATTGGTACTTGCTGCAGCAACTCTTGCTCCCGCATCATCATACCAAACTAAATCTTGACCAGTTGTAAAGTGCTCTCCTTGAACATTAGTTAGATAAAGAGTGTTTATCTGATCAATACCAGTTACTGTAATTTCAGCACCTATTCCAGCAATTCCTGGTACTGTACTGTTATCTACGGTAAGAACATCACCTACTAGATAACCATCTCCAGCAGTGGCAATGGCAGCAGCAGAAACTGCACCAGAAGCATTTACAGTGATATTAAAGATTGCCCCTGTACCATCACTATCAATGTTTTTAGTTGCAGAAGCATTATAAGTACCTGTTTTATATCCAGAACTAGCATTAGTAATACTAACTCCTGATATACTTCCACCAGCTTTTTCAATATATCCAGTAGGACGAATAGTTGTGGCACTAGTAGCACCTTCACTAACTTTTCTTCCTGGAGATAACATAGCAACCAAATCTGGATTATCAACAATAATAATGTTATCAATATCTACTCTTAGCTTCCTTGGAAGAGTTCTAACAGCATTAGATAATAACCTTGGTACGTTATTGTTATTGGTTCCTAGACTTGGGTTAAAGAAATGAACTGTACCAACATTTGAAGTAAATTTAGCTTTATAAAGCTTAAATTTCAAATCTTCGAATTGACTTGGTGACCAAATAGTTCCATTCTGTGATTTAAATAAACTACCACCAGTATACTGACGGGTTACCATTACAGATTCTGCGTCTGGTAAACTTTGAGTGTTTACAGTCCTTTCACCCATTCTAGCAATCCAAGCTTCATAATTATCTGAAGATGGAGACAGCAATACTATTGCATACTCTTCTCTTGGTTGTAGATAAATTGGTGATGGGAATGTTACCTTAGTAGCAGTTTCTCCAGTAGCAGATATATTAATCTGTGATGGTTCAAGTGTAACACGAGCATAATCTGCTACAACTTGATCTGTTGGAGTTCCAAGTTCTACTGTTCTAACTTCAACAACAATCTTTTCACTAGGATCTTTGCTTCCAAAGAATAGATCTACGGACGTTAGGAATGCCCCAGTCTCATCAACAGTAAATGATTGAGCTAATGGGTCTTTACCCCCTCCACGGTGTCCTGGAGGTGGTGGTGGAGGTGGTGGTGGTCTCCTTACAATAACTTGCGTTTGTCTGTATGTATCGACTATACCATTACTACTATATGTTGTTTCAGCACTACTAATCAACAAACTTCCTGGTAATGGAGTAGCATTTGTTGAACTAGAACTTAATTTAAAATTCTTTGTACCAGTCGTAAACCTTAAAGTTGGTGGTGGACTTGCTAATGGATCTCTAAACCACCATGCTCCACCGACATCACCATAAGTATCAGTAATTAATCTAACATTTGAAACTCTTGCTTCAGCACCACTAGAACGTCCAATTAAAACAGTACTAGTAGAATTTGGAATATATCCCCAATAATCTCCTTGTGCATCATCTGTTAATGATCTAACATCAATATTTAAAACTGTAGAAGATGCTGAATAAGTGGTAGGTAGAGTAATTGAAGTGTTATACGGATTAGCATTAAATGTAGTTGCTACATTATTAATATTTCCTCCTTTATGATTAGGAGCAAGTACTCTAATCTCAGCACAATGCTTTCCATCACCATAAACAGCAACCCTTTCACCAACAGTGAATACTCCACTGTTCATTGTAATTTCTAATAGTTTTGGAACAAGGTCAATTCCACTAGTACTATCAAAGAATGGATAATACCTAGTAACTGGTTTTAAACCACCAGCTTCAAAACCAACGTTCCTTGAACGCATATGAGTATCTGGATTACTACTAATTTTAATAGTTTCTATCCATTCAAAATCTCTATCACCAGTTTCATTTCTTGTACCGCCACTAACGTAAACATCTCTTATCCAACTATCAGATTCAGGTAATAATCCTACCCGACCCTGGAAGTCAATCATATTAAATGGGTTTACATTTTCAACTCTAGATGCTAAAGGTTGTTCTAACCATTCAACTTCATCATATTTTAATGTAATTAGATCACCAGTTTTTTGTACATTAGGATCTAATAGATCTAAATTAGCTGAGAAATCAGCCGTTGAAGTATCAATTGAAGATTCTAATGCCAATTCTGGTTTAAGAGAATATAGATGTAAAGGAACATTCATTTCCCTCTTATTACCATCAATATCTACACTACATTCTGCATTACCAAGATCTAATAAATTAATATCTTTAAAGTCATCTACAAAGAATCCTGACTTAAATCTAGAAATTCCAGTAGCATCATTAACTTGTAAAGTCTTTGTATCAAGTTCTAATAGACTTAATGATGTAACAGTCTCTATAGTATCAACTCTATCCTCAAGTCTACCAATATCCCTCATTGTATATCTTCTATTATCCTTGACCCGTACTATAGCGTCCTCTGGATTGTAAAGATATCCTGGAAGATGAATAAGAGCAATATCCATTGCCCCTTCAATATTTGTTGGTTCTTTAGGATTTACAGCAGATATACCCTTGATTACAGAGAAATTACCATCAATATCAAGAACTAACTTATCAATTCTTGGTAGATAATGTTGATATCCAATTAAAGAACTTTCTTGTGGTTGTGGAACTAATGTTGCTCCTCCAGTTTGCCAAGTTGATCTTGCTGATAATGCGAATGGAGATTTATCTGTAGCTGTAAACTTTGCAACCCTTGGTCTAAAGTCTATAATATCAGATGCTCTCACACCACTATCTAAAACAGGAATATCTTTACCATATCTTTCATCAGCATATGATTCTACAGTGTATACATCACCAGCATCATTAGTAGGAACATCAAATGCATTATAAACTACTGTTATTCTTCTTGCTGGTGCAAGAAAATCCTTCTTTCTTACTAATCTAGAATAATCATAAAACTGTTCTTTTTGTCCCTTATTAAGATTAAATCCATCAGTAATATTCAAATAACTACCTAAAGTTGTACTTTGTATATCAGTAACAATATTTGATTCTTCAAAAGTAACTGTTTCTCCTATAGTAAATTTATTAGAATTTAAGTATGCAATTTCAACTTCAGTAGCTGAAGTTTTAGCAGTTAGTTGAGCAACTGCTCCACTATCACTACCAATAATTTTTTCTCCAAGAACAGTATTTGTATCTAAACCTAATCCTGATATAAAGGTTAATCTATCTAAAATAGGATCTGAAGTATTTAATGACTCATATACACCAACTACATTAGCCACATCAGGAACATTTAAAGATATTTCTTCATCCTGAACTCTAGTACCATACCATTGACTTGTACTTAAACCAGTAATTACTGTAGAAACACCAACAATAGTCTGATTAATAGTTACCTTTTCACTTCTAAGGAAATTCTTTTGCTTACTTACTAATCCTACTTTCTTTGCTGTTACATTAACAACTATATTAGTTTGATTAGCTGTTATTCCATCAATTTTAATATTCCCTCCACCATTCTCTAAAGTAAAATTACCACTATCAATAGGTGCTATTGCACCACTAGCGAAAAATACACCGTATCTTTCAGCATCAAATGATTCAAAGAATGAACTACTAAGACCAATAGCACTAGAGGCTGCTTCCAATTTTCCAGTACCATCACTAGATTCACCAGTAATTTGTTTGGTTATCATTAAATTGGAATTTGAAAGATTCAAATCCGAAATATTGGTAGAGTCTAAAGGAGCATATAATCCTTTATTCTCATTACTAATTCCTTCAGATCTTAATACTTTAATTGAAGATTCAATAGTACTACCAGGTAAAGAACCATCAGCAACTCCTATAACATCAGTACAAGCACTAATGGTCATATTAGATCCATCAGCAGCAATTGCTGTAACTTCACCATAAGATGCTGTTGATAAACCAGCAATAGAATAACTTACATGATTACCAACTTTAAATGAAGTGAAATCAGCACCAGTAGCAGATGTTATAACACCACCACTTGTTATAGTTGCTTTGTCCGTAATTCTCCAATTTTTGATATTTTCTTCTTTTAATACAACATCGGCACTAAAATCAACATTATATCCACTAACAGCTGATACATCATAATAAACAGACACCATATCTTGAATTCCAAATGGAGTTACTACGGTTAAAGTTCTCTTAAGTGATGGATCTTCATTAAGAATAACATCTTCACCAACCAGGAAAGTACCTGAAGTTTCTGAAAGGTATTTAACTGAAGTAGTAGCACCAGAATGAACTGTAACGTATCCTATAGCACCACTCTTTAATCCCCTTACACGAGTATTATTAGGACAAAGAACATTAGATATTGCTGTATTAAATGATATTCCAGTAAAAGTTTGAATATCATATAGATATAAATCCCATTCAGAAGATGCATTTACATATGGAGCATCACTTAAATTAAATGAATATACCTTAGCACTACCAATAAATGTACCATTGGCTGAAGTAGTTGAATTCTTTCTTTGATTGTGGAAATTAACTCTTGCGTCATTATTGTTTAAACCAACAACTGGTGTACCACTAACATTATTAACCCTTAACAAACTTCCCATATCAAATGCTATTAAAGCATTATCAACATTTCTCTTATCCCTTGGTTTATCTACATCTAATACAGTAGTTCCTCCTTTATCAACGTCATATCCTCTAACATAAGCCTTTCCAGCTGATATTTTGACACAATGTACATCATCAGAAGGAGTATTTTGTTGATCAGTTACCTGACTTGATAGATAAATTCCTTCATTTGAAATACCATCATTTAAGGAATTCTTTACTTCAACACCAAAATTACCAACAGAATAATCTCCAGACTCTTCAAAAGTTCTTTTAGCAAAATAATCTTTAATTATAGAATATTGTGACTTATTTTGTAATTTCTTAACTTCGCCATTATCAAGTTTTATTAATTCAACAAAACTCTTATCATTAAAGTCACTTAATGGTTTTTTAGATAAAACAGTACTAATTTTTAATCTATCTGCACCTGGAGCAGCATAATTAGAATATCCTCTAGCATTGTCATATAAAGAATCGTCCTCTTTAGCAGTAACAATTTCTTCTAAAATATTTAAACCAACTCTATATGAAGGTGTATTTGTATATGGATCTAAGACAATCTTATCTTCAGCAACATCTACAAAAGTACCTCTAATAAAATATACACCTGTTGTAATTCCAACAGCACATCCAATTGCTGAAGCATTTAAAGATATAAGCGTAGCTACAGTATTTCCAACATTAACTGCGGTATTTCCATAAACAAAAGACTCTTCTGTTATTAATTCTTCCCCATCTTCTAAAGTTTTTACTTGATTATCTCCACCTGATCCCAAATACTTTATATAAAGCGTCAAATCTGTAACATCAACTGATGAAGATGCTAATGCATAATTATCAATAGTTACGGTAACACCACTATTTTGGCCTGTTAATCTTATTCCTTTTAACTTCTCAGCATATAATGATACGGGAATTCCTTGATGTTCAGCATTTATTTTAACTGAATAATACTCTGGATCATAATTAAGACTTCCAGGGATCACCATTGACCCCTCTTTAAAGATATGACTACCAAACGAAGAGACCTGCTCCTGGAGCATAGTCTGAAGAGTTGTTAATTCTCGTGCCTGTACTGGATGTCCTGGTTTAAATAAGACTTTATAAAAATTATTATCCTTATCAAAATCATCATAATAAGGACTTATATTTAAATTAGTTTTCTGTGGCATTTTTTAAAATTCCAAGATGATTTTAATGTCTTCTTTTTGTCTAGAGTTACGTGAAATTAGTGATCTATTATTCAAATAAACAACTTCACCTGATCCTTTATTTATCTCAGGACTAGCAAGACCTGCTGAGAACTGAGTATCTAAGCTAATAAGCTTATTTCCAGTTGGATTTGTTGTAATTCCAGTAAAGTTTTGATCAATAGACCCAGAAAACCCACCTGGACTAGTTATCGCATTTGATGAAGATTCAAAAGGTACAACCGTAGACATAGTTGTAATTCCAGCATAATCTGTTGAATCATTAGTAGTGGAATTGTAAAATAATGATCTATCGCTCCAATATTTAAGAACCATAGTATCAGCATCATAGGATGCTGTATATCCCTTAGCAGTGCCACCAGTTACTGTTTGATTAATTTCAACTCCGACAGTGGGAATAGTTCCACTAGTAGAAGAGAATTTAATAGCATTCAATGAGGAAAATTGGTTTTCAGTAAAGACTGAAGTTGATCCTATTGATGTTGGGTTCTTTAAAATTCCAATTTGAGCAAATTTTGTATCTATTGGAAAATCTTTAGTAGAATCATCAAATCTAGCATATACTAAAATTTTATCTGTTCCTAATTCTTTATACAAATCATACCCATGACCTTTTGATGGTGGTATAATTGGAATTAAATTAGCATATTCACCTTGTGCATTAGTAGCAATATTCTGATTAATAGACCCTAAATCAACTTGACCATAGGTATATCCTTGACCACCTGCTGATACAATTGTCTTAGTTATTTTACCACTGACAACATCTACGACAACTTTAGCACCAGAACCATCACCCAAGATATTAACTTCTTGTCCTAGTCCACCAGAATAACCAAATCCTTGTTTATCAATATAAACTGTTTTAATTTGATTGTTATTAACTGTAGAATCACCATTTTCCCTAACAGATTGTACTGGAGCATCAGTAGATGATGACCAAGTATTAGGGACTGAAATATAATCCGTAGAATCAAATTTTATAATATCACTAGGTGGTACAGTAAAAAGATACTTCCAAATATAACCATCACCACTCTCACCAGCTCTAGATGGTTCTAAATCAGTAAATAGTGGTTCATCTTGAGAAGCATTACCAGTAGTTGAAATTCCAGATGATCCATTTTCAATACAAATATAAACCTGGAAGTTTTTATTCATTACATAATAATTCGCATCATACAATCTAGCCGATTTTGTTATAGGTGATTGATTTGTAATATCATAATCATGACGATACATTTCATACCGTGTTCCTGCTGTCCAATTAACTCTTCTAATTAATCTTCTAACATTAACACTAGTAACTTTTTTTCCAAAAATGGTGGTATCACCAACATGATCAAGACTATCAAAGCTGTCTACTGGGTTTGGCAGATTTGTGTTCCATGTTGTAGTTCTACCAAATCCAACCGTAGATGGATTAGGAAGTCCCAAAAAGATATAGTAAGAATTTGCAGTATTCTCTACCGTCTCTACGAAGTTATTCGCATTGAGAATTCTAAATTGATCGGTTACAATAGCGGCCATTATTACCAGTTTTTCCTATATTTATACTACCAATTCTTCCTTAGGGCACCAGAATCTCTTAATCCATAATCTCTACGTTGAATTGTCGGGAATGTAGACAACCCAGAATCAATAGTGAGTCCTGTTACGCCAATTGAAATTGGTGATGATGATCTAATAATATTTCCAATACCCGCATCGCCAAATAGTCTTCCCCAAGAGTAGTTTCCGACTCCGGTTATACCAGTTCCAACGGTGGAAATACCATTCGTATTTATTCCAGAATGTACATTACATGTAACTATTCCAGCACCTATATTGACTTGTTTAATATAATAAATGTTATCACAATAAGTAGTACCTATTCCAACAACAGCAGCATCACTAGTATCAACAGATGTCACACCATGTCCAACATTAGTGTTGAAAACATGAATTGGATAACCAACTACTAACCCTGCAGCATTGGTAAGTGTGAATTTAAGAGCAAGGTTTGCTCCACCAATACCAGCAGTTGTACCAATACCAGTAATAGTTCCAGCAACTCCAGTTACAGTACGTATTTCATTAATATCTTCCTTATCAGATTGAGGTGTATAAGCAAGAACTTGTGGAGCAATAGTATATCCTAAACCTGGATTGGTTATAGTAACTGGAGTAGATAATGCTCCATTAGTAATCGTAACTGTTGCTGTAGCAGTAGATCCGATACCAACTCCAATTCTAGGTGGAGCACCAATTGAAATACTGGTTGTTGCTCCAACATATCCACTACCACCACTAACGATAGTAAGTCCTTGAACTGTACCACCAGCAGAAACTGTAGAAGTAATCTTAGCAGCCTCTGGGGAAGTATCATTAACAATCAAACCACCAAAGTTTTCAATAACATTTGTAGATACATTTTCTTCATGGTTAAAGAACTGTGCATCATCAACAAATATTTCAACATCTGTAGTTGATAGATCTTTTATAATTCTTGCGGTTGGATAAACCATAGATTCAATTGAATCTCTTGATTTATATACATGTTCACCACCAAGAACTTTATCAGTTTTTTGCTTAATCCAAGCTAATGGTTTATATGTTGTCTCATCTATACCCCTACCAGTGTATAGGTTAGTTTCTACTTCATCAGAAGCTGCTAAATTGTAAACTGTTCTTATATCTTGAGTTATTGTATTAGGATAATTATCATTTTTATATGATTGAATATCATCACCTGGTTTCAAAGTTTCAGCAATATTGCTAACAATTACACTATCAGTACCAGTTGTTCCTCTATAGAAGTATACAGAAACATTATCACCTGGTTCTGGTGGAACATTAAATGTAAATGTAGTTCCTCCTTCAAACTCATAACCTTCTCCAGGATACTGAAGAACACCATTAATAAAGATCATTAACAATGGTGACAGATCAATTAATGCAGAATCAGCATTGTTTACATTCTTTTCAAAACTTAGTAACTCACCATTATATTTGATTGGGAATCTAGTTCTAGTCCCATCTTGCATAGTATCAATATCGTCAATAAAGTCAAATTCACCAAAGTTCCATGAAGATAGACTATCACTAAATGTCTTAATAACAGTAAGTTCAAAATCACTTGTAATACTTGGAAGATGTCTATCTGTTACCAATCCAACAGGTTTGAATACATCCCCTACTTTAAATCCATATCCACTTCTAGCAATATCAAAAGATGATATCTCAAAAGCAGAAGGAATACCAACAGTTCTTGATTCTGGTAAGGTTACTTCACCTACTGCTGTAGTAACGATTCCCACTAATGTGTGAATAGCAGAAGCAACATCAGCACATTGTCCTTGAGAGTCAATTGTGATAGTAGTATCCTTAGATTGAGTTAAAGATGTATAGTATTCACTGGCAACACCAACGTTAACTGTAACTTCATTTCCACTAACAGTACATGATAAGTCAGCATTATGGGCAGGGTCTCCTGTGTTTGATTTACCAACATTAACAGTAAACTTAGTTGAAGTTGCACCAGAAATTGTTAGGTTTTGACCAGAAGCAGGGTCAGTAGCACGTGGATATGTGTGCTGTGTAGCATTGTTGTCAATATCACAAGTGAATGTTAAAGAATTATTAGCAATCGTTATAGTTTGTCCATTACTCTTACCATGAGCACTAGCAAAGGTAAACTCTATATCACCAGTAGACGCATTATAATCAGCAGCAGTTGGTGTTAATGATCCACTAATACAATTAGAAACAGCAAGTACAAATGTATGAACGGATGCAGGACGTGGATATGAATGCTCGGTGCGATGATCGTCTCTAGAACATGTGAATGTTAAACCACTTGTGACAATCCCTACAGTACTACTATTGGTTGCGTTATGTCCAGCAGGTAAAGTAAGAACTAAAGCACCTGTTTCTTCGTTATAAACAGCATTCGTAGGTGTTACTGCTCCAACACCAGGAGAGGTTACTGTAACACTACCTATACCAGAACTTACAAATGTATGAGCATAACGAGCACCTTCTTCAACTGTATCATTCCTCATTACCTGAGTAGCAATTTTAGCTGCTTCTTGGAAGGCATAAATGGTTTGTTGCTCTTCACCAACAATATGTTGTGCTGCTCCACCACTAATATAAAGACCACCAGCGTCATAAACCCTATGGTTACCACCATATTCTAGGTTCCATTCAACTGCTTTCAATATATCTACAATATCATCCTTACAATCTTGATTATTACCTGTAGGAACAGAGAATCCGGCAAATGTTGGGTGATCTAACATTCTACCTACAGCAACATCTGAGATAAATGCTCTATTTGCTTCAATAAGATCAGCAGCATCAGCAAATCTATCTGATTTTGGTTTTGAAGGTCCAACACCCAAATCTAGTAATGTTCCAGTACCAGTTGTAGTAGTTGCTCCAAATCCAACTCTAGAAACACCAGTTATTGGAAGATTATGATAAGTTGGTTGTGGGAAAATTAACTCTGGATTAACATAATCAGTACCACCATTGTTTATAGTAAGTTCTAATCTTCCACCAGTTCCAGAAGGTGCTATTCCAACAAAAAGTTTAAATGTAGTGGCAGTTTTTTCTACTACTGCTACTTTCTCATCATGAGCAGGATCGCTTATACGAGGATATAGATGTACGCTAGTATGTCCATCCTGAGCACATGTAAATCCAAAGGCAGTTGTCGCAATTCCTACAGTACTTGTTGCTCTAGAAATAGCAGTACTAGTAGAAGATACAAATGTATGTGTTGAAGTATTAGATGACTTACCTACATCCATTGTAAATGTATCATTATCTACCTTTGTAATTCTCTTCCATTGCTTACTAATTGGATCAGTTAATCTTGGATATGCATGATTGGTAGCATTACCATCCATAGCACAAGTGAATACTAAGGATTCAGTGGCAATATTAACCAAATCACCAGTACTAAAACCGTGACCAGTAGCCTTAATAGTCAATATACCAGTTGTAGGATTATATGCTGTACCTGATTCTGCTTGATCAGTAGTTGGAGCAGTTAAACCATGACTACTCTTAGTTAACCTTAAAATACCTGTTGATGGGGTATAAGTTGGTGTTCCTGTTGGAGTAAAAGCAGTACCACCTGTTGGAGTAATCGCATTTGTTAATGTACTACCACCAGAATTGAATTTGTGAACATTATCTACAACAGTACCAGTTACAACAGCACCACTACCTGCTCCACCACCAGATCCAACACCAACAGTAATTGTATGTGTATCTGCTGCCTGAATTACTAGATTAGCATTATGGGCAGGGTCAGATGTCCTAGGATAAGTGTGATTGGATGCAAAATTATCTCTACTACAGGTAAATGTTAGTGAATTTGTAGCAATTCCAATAGTATTGCTAGTATTCAATCCATGACTAGGAATTGTTAGTTTTAATAATCCAGTACTAGAAGTATATGTGGCACCTGTAACAGTAAATGGACCACCAGCATTTGCTGTAATGGAATTAACACCAGCAGATACAAACTTATGCTCATATGCTTGATCAGTTACACCAATAGAAACAGTACCTCTATATCCTGAACCATATTTGGATGTTGTGAATCCTGTAATTGCTCCAGCACCACTTAATGTTATGTTAGTTACTGCGGCACCAACAAGAGGAGCAACACCTAATCCACCAGTAGATCCAAGTGATACAATTAGACCACCTCTTGGAAGTTGATTTAAATTAATATCATCTAAACTCTTAATGGTTGATCCATTATAAGATGTAATACCAGTATATGAAATACTACTAATACCAGCTTGTTCACTATATGAATAATTATTTCCTTGATTATTTGATGTTGTTGGCTTTTGGAATATGCCATTAAGAAGTAGAATTGAACTTCCAGTCTCAATTCCAACAGTATTACCACCACCAACAGTTACAGTATATGTGTATCCAACTCCAGTAAATCTATCAGAAGTATCATCATAAACAACATTATCACTATAATCATTTCTTAAATAAACTCTACCATTAAAATCAGATTTAATAGGTGGAAGATTATAACTATCAGATTGTGTCGAATCAGTACTTCCTTTTGGTGGTTCAGTAAAGTGAACTTTACTTCCAACAACATTGAATGCTCCCGAATACTTTCTTACTTCAGTAGCATTACTATGAGTAGTAGCAGAAGATCCAACATATCCCCTCCCAACTTCAATTACATTTAAATTTCCAGATCCTATAGCAGAAGAAGTTGTACCATAACCAACACGAATAACCTCCATGTACTCATCATCTACCCTCAAAATATCTTTTGGTGCAAGACTTGTAATACCAGAAAGAGCAAAGTAAGTAGAACCTATTGATATATCACCATTTAAAGTATGATTAACTGGTGTCCATGCCAATGGTGATTGAATCATACCATCCACAGTCATCAAACATTTCTCATTCTTCTTATACATCTCAAGTTCATGAGAATTTCCACCACCAGTATGGGTAAATGTTAGACCTATTCCTAGATTTGCGTATGTTGAAGTCGATGCTAACTTAAACTTATCCTTATTAATTCTAATAGCATAAACATTAGATGGACATATACTTGTAGTTCCCAGTCCAACACCACCAACAATATTAGTTGCTGTTGATCCAATTCCACAAGCAGAAACACCAACTCCAGCAAATGTTGATTTTGGTGTGTAGATTAATCTCTCACCAGTATTAAAGAAGTGATCATTAATAGAGAATATTCCAGTAACAGGATCTAATACAGATGCCTGAGAAGGATCAAATACTTTTTCAAATATTGGAATTCCACCATGATTAATTGTAAAGGCAGTCTTACTAGATCTAGTACCATTAAAGGCATTAAATGCCAGTAAATCTAAGGATTCAGTAGAAGCACCGTATGTTAAATCTGGAGCATCAACATCAATATCACTTTCTGTATAAATTGCCTGACTAAATGCCTGAACTTGTATATCAGCACCACCAAGGAATGAAGCATCTGGGTGGAATACAAGATTTAAATTAGATCCATCATATTCAGAACCAAAAGTACCAATTCCTGTTGTTGTACCAATCGATACGAATGGATATGTAACATCGTAGGTATCTTCAGTATCATGTAGCATCAATACTTGATGTAACGCACTGGTTGTTCCTAAAGAAACTCTTACTAAACTCTTAACTGCAGTTACAGTACCAGTACTAACTCCAACAATAGTTGAAGCAGCAGAAACATTAGAATAAGTTGATTCTAAGTATAAAGATCTCTCAGTTCCAGTTGGTTGTCCAGAGTGAGCAAATCTATAAGTTCCAATTCCAGCAGCAGTAGTACCAAAACCAACAACTTTAGATCTTAATGAAACTTGATTGGTTGAAGTATTATCATATGTTAGAGATAAGATATTAGAAGCAATAGATGAAGTAAATGTTCCTATAAAATCACCTGAAAATTCTGGGTAAGCACCAGTATCAGTATAGAATTCTGAAATATATGAATTTGTTCCATCATGAGTTAAGTATAATTCAACAAAGTTCTTTTCATTTGTTGTCTTATCGGTAAGTTCTATTGAAGCATGATATGAATCTAATTCATCAATAGCACCTGAAATTACAACAGTAGATGTTCCAGTACCAACGATTGTACTAACACCAGTAACATCAACATATCCAATCGATTGAGTACCAATTCCTGCTAGATCAGTATTAAATGAACTCTTATAGATCTTAAGATCATAATCACCTTCAAACTTGTCAACAGGTGTAAATCTTATACTAGAAGTACCACTCTGACTATTCAAATTACCAGATAATTCACCCAACTCTGCTGAACTATTATATAAATTCGCTTTTTCTAATGTATAAATGTCATCCTGTTCCTCAAGAACTACTAATTCAGTAACTTGTCTCTCATTGTTATTTGGATTTACAATTTGAATTATATACGTAGCAAAAACATCATCAATATTTAAATCAACATATCCGGTTAAATTAGACTCAGCACTAGAGAATTGAGCACTAATATCATCCATTGTTAGGACTCTATTAGTCCTACATTCAATATAATCAGTTAATTTCTTAGATTTAAACTTTAAGAATTTTGATTTAGATCCAGAACCAGCAGTTGTTACATCAATAACTTGATCGTAAATATTATTTGTATCTGCTCTTAATTCATTAATAAAGAAGTATGTACCTATTGCTTCTAATGTACTTGATCCTATAGATACTGCCTTAGTAACAGATGAAATACCAACATCAGCAAAATTTCTAAGTCCTGTTGTATGAAGAAGACGATTTACTGGATTTGCTAGATCTTGCCATAAAATAGGACTCTTAACAGTATAAGATAAATTTTGATAGTAATCATTATCAGGTAAAACTTGATGATCTTCATTCAATTTACCAATATCATCCTTCCATCCTTGATCTTGTCTTAAAGCATAATCAACATTAAACCTACCAGCATGTTCTGTAATAGTATTAATCTTAGCAATAGTTCCACTACGTGCTCCTTTTACGGTATCACCAACTTTTAGTCTATGTAAACCATAAACTTTAATATAATCTGTTTCAGTAAAGTTTATTGAAAGATCAACATTAGTATAAACACCTCCACTCAAGAACATAAGTGGTTCACCATCAAGGAATCTATCTCTAGTTTGTGTTACAGTAAACTTAGGATAATATGCTTCATTGATAATGGTTGCATAACCACTCTGATCAGTCTTAGCTAAACCTGTATTGCTAGTTAATGATGATAAATTAAATTCAACATTAGCTGGTTCTGTATCTAAGTATGCAGTTACTGTAAAGAATTGATGTTTGTAATCTTCTGAGTTAAATCCATCACCACTAAATGTTCCACCAATACCAGTCTCTTGTTCAATTCCTTCTACAAAGATTTTATCTCCAACAGTATAAAGTGCTGTACTAAATCCACCAATAGGAGTATTTAAAACACACTGTACGCGACCAGGACTATTAGTAAAGGTATTAACCTTATCAATAGCAACTCCATTATTATTATCTACGGCAATTATAGTTTGCTCACCAGCAGTTAAACCTTTTGGTTCTTGTAATATCTCAACACTATTAATAGAAGATCCAACTAATTCTGCCTTAAGGATACCATCTGCTACTTTTACACCAGTTTCTGTATTGATAATTATTAGATTAGGTGCAGCTGTATAGTAATTACCACCATTAGTAACATCAACACCAGTAATAGTATTGGAATTAATAACAGAAATAATTGGTGAAACAAATGCTTCTGGTCTTAAAGTTTGATCTGAAGAATACTCAAA
>CEUX01003724.1_pt1 | contig 23739 bp, 38 predicted proteins | sample 531361 | NCBI WGS metagenome assembly CEUX01 (sample SAMEA2622736, study PRJEB7988) | marine metagenome | isolation source: saline water (ENVO:00002010), including
TTTTATAAAGATTACATGAATATGAGGGAAAGAATAGAGAGTTATGAAGCTCCAGACTTATCGGGGTTTGATAAAAAACTCGCAGTATTACACGAAGAAATGGCATCTCTTAAAACAGAGATGGCTGCTGTAGTACAGCTTGAAAAGGTAATTAAAGAATCAGCTGATGACGCAAGAGATTACACAAAAGATATTAAGAGAGACTTGAAGGATGAAATGCACCATATGTCAAAACAAGTAGATGACATAGAAAAGAGGGGAAAAGAAGCATTTAGATTAGTACGAGATAGTATTGAAACTAATGACAAAAAAGTTAGAAAGATGGTTACAGATAGTGGTGATCGTTTTGACAAACGAAGAGAGCAGTTACGAAATGATATGGATGCTCTTGAGGCAAGAATAAAAAGTGAATTAAAAGACGTAAAAACAGTTATTAATAGTAAAATTAAAAAAGCACTTGAAAACCCCCTTGCCAATATGCGAGGAGGAAAATAAATGTGGTTTTGGTTGCTTAGTGCTGTTGCAGGTAGTATAATAGGAAGTGCTACAGATTCTTGGTTTAGAGATACTAAGCTAGGAGTTTGGTTTTATGCTAAAATGGATCAACTTTATACATGGGCAAGTAATAGATATGGTATAAAGATTTTAACAGATGAGGAAGAACGTATGAAAAAATTTCCTCAATTATCAACACGACTTCTAGAACTTGAAGAGAGGATTAAAAAATTAGAGAATGAATAAAATATTATTAACTTTTATTATTTTAATAGGTATAGGTTTACCAGCTACTGCGTTCGGACTAAACTTAGAGCTTAGAGAATATAAGAACCGAGTTTGTTATGATGGAGATACTTGTTACTTACTAGTTCCACAATTACCAGAAAAACTACGAAAAATGAGTGTTAGGATAAAAGGAATTGATACGCCTGAGATTCGTGGTGATTGCGAAAAAGAAAAGAAATTAGCATTAGAGGGTAGAGTTTTTGCAAATAAAGTATTTTTAAAAGCAAAAAATATTGAATTTAAAAACTTACAATGGGATAAATATGGAGGAAGACTACTTGCAGATGTATACCTAGACGGTAATTCATACGCAGATATGATAATGAAAAAAAATTTAGCACGACCTTATGATGGGGGAAAGAAAGAAGGTTGGTGTAATTAAGGAGCATTTAATGCAAAAGAAGCTAGAACCAGGTAGTGAATATGATAAGTACGATCTTGATGGAGATGGTATTGTTACTGATGAGGAATTTGAGATGGATCAAAAATTAATGCGAATGGAAAATGAAGATAAAAAAGAAGATGCACAACGATATATGGCTTGGTTTGCTTTATTTGGTATGTTGTTGTACCCTTCTCTTGTTGTTCTCTCTGTGCTTATGAGTATAGATAAAGCAGCAACAGTATTAGGTGACATGGCGCCAACTTATTTTGTATCTGTAGCAGCGATAGTTGCAGCATTTTTTGGTAAGGAAGCTTATGTTAAAAGTAAAGATGCTAGTGTAAGTGTGAAAAAATAAATGAAAAATATACTAATTATTATAACTATACCTTTTTTAATTTCTGGATGTGCCTTCTGGCCTTTTACTCTTTTTCCGAGTTGGGGATGGTTAGCAGCTGATGCTGGAAGTTTGGTTACAACAGGTAAATCAACTACAGATCATGCTATCTCACTCGTAGCTGATAGAGACTGTTCTCTTTTTAGAATTATAAAAGGAGAACGAATTTGTGTACAGACTAATGATGAGTTACAAGTAGTAATGTATAATATGGATTGTGATACATTTGCTTGGAATGAACAGGATGCTGTTTATTGTAAAGGAGAATAATTATGCCGGCTCGTAAACATACTCAATGGTTAAAGAAGCCTACAGTCGATTACGTTGATAGTAGGATCTATTCAGATTGGGACATTTATTATGAGGAAATAGAAAAGATCTTTAAGAAGGTTTACATACCGATTTGTCATGAATCAGAAATACCAGAAATAAATGATTATCGAACTGCCGCAATTGCAGGACAAAATGTTGTGATGGTTAATTTAAAGGAAGGTGTTCGTGCCTATGAAAATCCTTATAATCTTTCTGTTGCAGGAAATTTAGATGATACTAGTTGGTTATCTGATTGTTCCGAACTACATTGTGAAGTTAAATATGGCGGTATGGTATGGGTAACACTTGATCCTAATCCTACTATGGATGTGGAACAGTGGGCGGCTGGTGCATTTGATTGTATTCAATCTGCACTGGATACTGAGCCACTAGAGGTATTCCATTATCACAAGGGTATCATAGGAAGCAACTATAAACTCTGGCATGATACGAACAGTGAGTTTTACCATGACTTCATGCATTACTTTAACAGGGTTACTGGATTTAATGAGGAATATTTTGCTCGTAAAAATACAGGATTTCCTAACGGACATGTAAACGTGGGGAGCTTCGAAGTACAATATGATAAGTTCGACGGTGCGGATAGAGGAGCGTTAAGTTTCCCAACACTTCCGCCTAATCAGTGGTATATGGTAGATCTATTTCCTGGTATGAATGTTAACTTACGGGGTAGTGCCCTTAGAACAGATATTGTTACACCGCTTGCTCCAAATAAAGTTCTTATTGAGTTTAGAGGATTTGGTCTAAAGAAAGATACACCAGAAGAACGCGAAGAGCGGATAAAACATCATAATACAATTTGGGGGCCATTTGGTCGTAATTTACACGAAGATTTAATAGGTATTCAAGGTCAGGGTGTTTCTATGGCTCCCGGAACAGAATATCGTCATGTGCTACATGGTAGAAAAGAAAATGATACCATTCATGATGAAGTTGGAATGCGTCATTACTATGAAGAATGGGGACATTGGATGGGTCGTGATCCTGCTAATCCTATGAGAGAAAATGCAGTATGGGAGAATAACTAAATGGCATACAGTGATAAATTAGTAGATCACTATGAAAATCCTAGAAATATAGGAGCTATGGATAAAAACTCAGAAAAAGTTGGTACGGGATTAGTCGGTGCACCCGCTTGTGGTGATGTTATGAAACTTCAAATAAAAGTTGAAGATAATATTATTGAAGATGCTAAATTTAAAACTTTTGGTTGTGGTTCTGCTATAGCATCAAGTTCTTTAGTTACAGAATGGATTAAGGGTAAAACTATTGATGAAGCATCGGCAATTAAAAATACACATATTGCAAAAGAATTAGCACTTCCTCCTGTTAAAATTCATTGTTCTATTCTTGCAGAAGACGCTATTAAAGCTGCTATAAAAGATTATGAAGTAAAATGTTGTAGAGGAAAATAGAAAATAATAATGGATATTGATTTTCATAGAGACTCACTCAATGCTGTTGGTCACACTAAGATTACAGAATTTTTATCCTCTGAAGAACTATTATTTTGCACCAGTTTAACAGGTTCTTTATCTAAGGGTTGTATTACACGATTTAAACATGATAAGAGAATTAAAAAAAGTTTACAATATAAACACCCAGATCAAGAATTATGGAGCTATCATTCTGGAGATACTTTTGCCGATATAAGAATTAAAGAGGGCACACATTATCTTAATAGGATGCAGCACGTATTTAATAATAATCATATTACTAATAAAGCTATAAACTTAATTCATTCTTTAGTTGGTTCTGATTTAAAATATTTTAAGGATAGATACATTGAACAGCATCCTGGAGAAGAGGGGCTACTCCCTCATCAGGATATGTGTGCTTCTGTGCATGAAAAAGTTTTTGATAGTTGGTATACTATTTATATTGCACTAACAGATACTAATGAACAGAGCGGCAGTTTATTTGTTGAAGAACATGCAAAATTAAAAAAAGAAAATTTAGGAATGTGTGTAACTGGATGTGATTCTCTTCGTTTTACAGGTGTTGCAAGTTCTTGTGCATGTAACGGCAAAAGACAAGGTGTGGCTTTAGAAAATATCTATAGTTATAATCATAAACATATTGCTGGTAAAAAACATACTATGATTCCTATTCCACTAAAAGCAGGTGACTGTATTATTTTTGATGGATGGTTATTACACGGCACTCCTATAAATGAAAGCGAATCAGTTAGAAAAGTTTTAACATTTGCATATGTTAAACCAAAGGCTAATGTAGATGTACAAGCATTAGCTTCTACGGCTACTGTTCGACCAGGGATGTTGCGTGTATTTGAATAGATGGATATTATTTATCATAAGAATGAACTTATAGAGAACGGTTGGACAAAAATTCCTCAGTATATATCTGAGGATGAAGTTACCTATTGTCTTAAAAATATTAATAAACTCACTGAATTAACTGTTAAAGAGTTTAAACAAAAAAATCCCCCCTTAAAACCTACTGAAACTATTTATCGTAATAGTAAATACGCTGATATTCGTATTGATGCTAAGGGTATATATGTAGATAGGCTTCAACGAGTATTTACCCCGGCTAGTAATCCAATATATAAACAAGGATTAAAGCTATTACATAAATTAGTTAATACCCAATTAGAATTTTTTAAAGATAGATATATTATACAATATCCTATGACAGAAGGTGGTTTACCACACCAAGACGGTTCTACTTCTAACTATGGAAGATTGTATAATAACTTTTATACAATTTATATTTCACTAGGAGATACCATTTTTGAACGCGGAGCATTATTTATAGAAGATATTAGGAATAAGAGAACAGAAAGTTTAAATTTATGTGAATTAGGATGTATGAATCCGAATACAAAATGTATATGTTGTGATCCAGCTATATGTGATATTCACCCTAATGATTATTTTGAAATTACTACACATAATAAATATCCAACAAAACATAAAATGAAACCTCATTACCTAAAAACAGGGGATGCGGTTATTTTTGATGGGTATGTATTACACGGTGTTGGACGAAATATAAGTGACACTATTAGAAAAACTTTGACTATTTGTTATGTTGAACATCAATGAATTTTCATATTACTACAAAAAAATATAGTGTAGATTTTTTAGAAAATTGCGTACAGTATGAAAATTTATATATTTATTTTGATGGTACAGTTGAGTATACGGAATCAACTAATTTTATTAGTCTTTTTACAGGTATATTATGGAGTGGTACATTAGAAGGAGTACCGAATGGGCAGTTTTACTCAGTAAAAATTAATAAAAATTATAAAATAATTGAAGTAATTACTGATTTTATTGAAGATTTTCCAATCTATTATTTAGTAGAAGATAATACTTTTATACTCACTAATATGTTAATATCTTTTCCTCCTAAAAAACATGCAGTTAACCATACATATATTAATAAAGTTATCGAAGATAGAAGCTATGGTAGAGGTTTTTATCCATCACTAAATAAACAAAATTTAAATAATGTAAATGCAACTATATTTAATAATGTAAACAGGATAAGTGCTTTTAGCAAAGTATACTTTAATTTTAAAGGTAAGATTAAAAATACACTCACATATTTGCCCAAAAATTATTTTTTAGATTCTTTTATATCTAAATATTCTTTTGATGATGCTAGAGATATAACAAAAGAAATTTTATCTAGTAATCTTAAAAAGCTATATAGTAATATGTTATTTTTATGCAGTTCTGGTATTGATAGTGTAATACTAAAAGAATTAAAACCTACCTTAAAGAGTATAAGTTATAGTGGTGATTGGTGGCAACGAGAAATAATTTTAAATCCAACACATAGCTTTACAAAATCTGAATATATAAATGCATGTGAACAAGAATTTATTAATTGGAATACAACTGCAAGAGGAATAGATTTAGCAATAGAGACACATGTATTAAAACTATATTCAGATTATGAAATATTAACAGGAACTTACGGGGATGAAATTTTTTGGCATGATCCATACGGAGCTATGGCTGTTTACATATTTAAAACTAAAAATAAAGCAGACTATAATTCATATGTAGACTTTATTTCTGATAAATATTCAAATTTAATAACAACTTGGACAGAAGACCTTTTCTATGAAATAAAGAACTATCCTAGTTTTGAAGAGGCAATGACTAGTAGATTATATTATAGAGGATCATACTTAAAAGAAAGCAGAGTTTTAAGTAATAAATTATTAATAAGTCCGTATATTGATTTAAGATTAAGAACACTTTTAAATAGTTGTGATACAGATACACAAATACGATCTGCGTTTAATGCAGAACTACAGTTTTCTTTAATTGCAGATACAACTAAGGTTAATAAGATTAAAGCAGGAGCACAAGAAGGAAGTGATATTCTTGCTATTTCTAGAGAAACCTTATTAAAAAACTTTTTAAAAAATTACATAAAGTTTCATAAATGATAAAGATATCTATTTTAAATAATAAATATGACTGGGCTGATGCTATAGAAACAAATTCTGAGGCATTAAATACTCAATGGCTAAATCCTACATTTATTTATTTGAAAGATTATTATGAATACTATAGTGAGTATAAAGATCAAGTAGAATGGGTTGTACCTGTGTGGCAAGATTCAACCATAGATGAGTATGCTAACTGGGTTATAGATAATGAACTTGATATTGTAGGTTTTGGCTTTTACATCTGGAACGCACATATATGGATTAAGGTTGCCAAAAAAATTAAACAACTAAATCCTAATATTATTATACTTGCTGGTGGTCCCGATATAGATTTTTTTGAAAAAGAATATGCACTTAAATTAAAAGATAGTTTTGATTATATAATTAAATATGATGGAGAAGAACCGCTTAGACAAATACTAGATAATTTAATAGAGGATAAGCCTATTAAAGATATTGATCAGGTTTATACAATCGAAAATGAAAAGTTGGTTGGAAAATTTACAAATACGGTTAACAGACGTAATTCTTGGTATCAAGAAAATAGTCCTATATTAAATAATAAAAAAATACTTATAGATGCTTTTAGTGAGGCACAGAAAAGAAATCAGGACATATTAATGACTTGGGGAACAACTAGAGGTTGTCCATATAAATGTGCATTTTGTGATTGGGGTGTAAATGAGTATCGAAAAGTTGGCAAAAGAAATCCTAAATTATCTAAACGAGAACTCACATTTTTAGCGTTAAATAAAGTTAAGGGAATCGTTCTTGAAGATGCTAACTGGGGTATGTTTAAATCTGATATTGATATAACAAAACACTGGGCAGCACTGTATACACGTTATAAAATGTTATATAGAGAAAACTTATCTCATTCTAAAAATCAAAAAGATAATGTTATAAAAATTATTCGTATAATGGCTAAGGCTGGGATGATTCCTAGATATGGTGCAGGTTTACAAGATTTAGACTTAGATGTACTAAAATATAATGACAGACCTGATCTTACATGGGAAGAACATCAAGAAGTTATTGGAGAGATTCAAAAATATACTAAGGATGATACTAAGTGTTATGCAATGATAATTCCTGGTATGCCCGGACAAACATTGAATAGCATTATTGAGACTTTTTGTAAACTAGGAGAGTCTAACTTATTTGATGACTATAATATAATGCCATTTTTAATGTTGCCAGGTGCTCCTATGAATACACCTGCATATAGAGAAAAATTTAATGTAGCTCATAGTACAGGTCATATAATTGAAGATTATACTTTTATGAAAAGAAAATGGGAAAAAAGTTCTAACTTTGCAACTTTTCAAGTCAGATTTTTAACTTCTTGTTTTTCTTTTAATTCTAAAGAATACTTAGAGATTGTGTTTATGTCATGGTTTATGAAACAATTTGAGGTGTATTTTCATTCTGTATTTGATCAAGGTATAGATAGACGTTATTTTTATAATAATTTTAGAGATAAAATAAGTAAGGAGATTTTAGGAGATTCGTTTAATAAATCAATTAATTATTTAAAACATCATTTTGATAACGGTTACTATCATTTACATTTTGAATCTAAAAATTATTATTTACCAATGCCTTATTTTATAGATGTTCTGTTAGCACTTTATAAAAAACAAATAACTAGGTACTTTAATAAAAATGATGTAGATATTACAGCAAGTTATAGAAAGTTTTGTCATCATGGAGGTGTTCCCTCTGTTGCTTTTGAATACTATACTGCAAAAGAATCAGCTAAGATTATGAGGGAGATATTTAATGAAATTCAACCATCTCACTAAAGAAATTATAGATTTTTTAGAAACAAAAAATGAAGGAATATATAATATAAGAGATTCCTGGTCAGGACTCATGACTAGGTGGCCTAAATCTTACCAACGATTTTGGAATAGTATTTATTGGCGTTTAATGTATGATACACAATGGGAGCAATGGCAACTTGAGCAGTATAAACATATACTTTCCTTGGCTGATTCTTCTAAAAAAGATATTTGTATTATAACAGGCTATCCTACATTAACTTTAATGGCATATATGTATTTCTCTGATCCTACAATGGAAGTTATTTTTAAACCACATACTGATATATCCTCTCAACTTATTCAGTGGAATACTTGGGGTATAGATATTATACAAGAAGATTTTAGAGAATACCAACTTAGAGACTATGATACTGTTATAAATACTATTTTACCTGATATTGACTTTATTTCAAATAATGAATTATGGGAATTTGAACTCAATGAAGAATCCTTTGATTTAGATACTAAAGCTTTTGATATGGTTCAATCTGGTCAAGAGTATATATGGTCATGGGCGTTTGGTGGAAGTAGACAAACATTTACTTTATTATTTGACTATCCACATCCAAAATGGCATAATATAGATTATTTATTGTCTAGATGGTCAAAATATTTTGATATAAAAGAACATACATTTAAAAAAATATCTCCTAATCCTAAAGCACATATAGGAAATAGAGGTAAAGCAACAGTTAAACATAATGTAACAGATACATTATTTGTGAGGGGAATTAAAAAATGAGAAAATTTTTTGAAACTTTAGTTTTAATTTTAATTAGTATTTTACTTATAGTTTGTCTTTTTCTTGCCTTTCCATATGTCTTAGATACATATATGATACTAGCTTTAGACTATATACCGCTTTGTGGAGGAGGGTATGTACCCGGTATTAGCGAAAGTTTTAGATAATTAAAGTTTGACATAGTGAGTGATTTTGGTAAAATAATTTATAAAATTATTCGAATTTTTGGGGAGACATATGGCTGTAAGAAAACTTACAAAAACAGATAAAGGAGATAAACTTTGGAAAACTATGTCCTCATCTGTTAAAAAACGAGAAAAACAAGATTGGTGTGTTTTTTATACTCCAATGGGACGAATGGTATCTAAACCGGCAGGAACTCGTCCCCGAAATATGCACCCCGAGGATTGGTGTGCTGCAAAAACTCCATTTAGAGGAAGAGTTCTAAGGAGTTATTGACACTAAAAAATCTAAAGGAGGATATAAGATGAGTTGGGTAAAAAATAAACTTAATGAAAGAACTTCATGGGATGGAGGCGCACTTATTGCTGTTGGTCTAGTAGTATTATTTCTTGGACCCTTTGCTAAGTGGGCTGCCTATGCTGCTCTTATATGGGGTGTCTTAACTATTTGGAAAGATGAAGCCTAAATAGTTAGTGTATATTAAGAAAGCCAGTATTACAAAAGCACCGCATAAACAAATACTTGTAGAAGTTGCACCTTTAATAGATAGATTTTCTAGTCAAAGGTTTATAGAAGCCCCAAACTGGCTGGGGCTTTCTTTAATTGAGGGTCAAAGAATAACTGCTGCGGGTAGACATTGTAAAATATTTTTAAAATGGTTACATACAAATGTAGATTGGTTACCAGAACATGTATTTGTTCATACTTTGTTAGCTAAAAGTACTATACCTTGGCATAAAGATACAGATAATCCTCGTGCTTTTTCAAATGGATTAATGTTACCAATATTTATTCCTAAAAAAAGTTATGTAGAGTTTGAAGATGGGATTAGAGATACTTATGAAATGGGATATTGTTACAAAACTAGGTTTGGAATTAAACATAGAGTTATAAATGGTTCTAAATATAAAAGAGTAATGATTATGATTACGCCTCCACCCTTTATAACTTTTTATGATAATTATAATAGAAAGACAGAGTTAAATACAGTATGGGGTTAGATAATCTTTTAAAAAAGCTATGATAGCATATAGGGGACCAAGAATTATATGAAGGAAATTATAATATGGCAACAAATACACCCTACTTTCTTTTAAATTTTAATATTACAGAGGCGCAAAGATGTGCAGCCTTTTCTAAATTAGTATATAAATCTGAATTAGAAGTACGTTCTGAGTTATCAAAACTTAATGCTGATAAAGTAGCTTGGTTTTCGCGTAATGGTACAGAGGCCTTTGCTTGTGTTTTAGAAGAACAAATTTATCTTTGTTTTCGTGGAACTCAACCGACTTCACTTAGAGATATACTTGCAGATTTAAAAGCATATAGAACAACAAGCTATACAGGTGGGCGTGTACATGATGGATTTAAGGATGCTTTAAATGAAATTTGGACTTACGTTGATGCTTATTGTAAAGAAAATAAATTTATAAATCCTCAACAACAAACTTACAGAAAGATTATTTGTACGGGACACTCATTAGGTGCTGCTTTAGCTACTCTTGCTGCTAAAAGATTATCTAATGTATATAGACTTTATACTTTTGGATCTCCCAGGGTTGGTAATAAACGCTGGAGAGAAGGACTATATGTTTCTCATTGGAGAATTGTAAATAATAATGATATCGTAACAAGAGTCCCAAGCTGTTTAAGGTTTGCACATCATGGAAATTTAGTTTATATTAATCATTATGGAAATATAAGAAAAATGACCCCTTGGCAAAGAGTCAAAGATAGATTTAGAGGACACTTCAATTCATGGAGACACTTTAAATTTTTTGATTCTTTTTCAGATCATTCCATGGAAAGATACAATGACATTTTATTCAGTTTATCGAAGTAGAGTCATGTGTCCTATATGTTGTACAGAAGAAGAAGTTTGGGTTGAAACTAATGGTATTAAACCAAAATCAGAATTATTTTGTTTAAATTGTGCAACAGTTTATGATGCAGAAGAAAATATATTTTCTATTTTAGAGCTAGAAAGTAATGTAACATCTACTTCTAACATCTCTTCTCACCTTTCAATTACACATTAATCTTGCAGACTTCTTAATTTTTACATATAATAGTAAAAATTACGGAGAGTATCTAATGCTGCCCACTCAAACCTGTGAATGGTGTGATAGAGAAATTGTACATCAACTACCAAAAGAATCTGGTAGTATAACTTGTGCTGGTTGTCATAGAAAAATATATGGTCTTTGGGATGAGGACTGTAGGCAAGTAATACTGAGTAAAGATGTTAAGTAATCTTATGGTTCAACAACAGGTGGAGAATAAATGGCAACATATGGTTGCAGTTATCTGCCTTAACCTAACTACTAGACAACAGGTTAAGAAAGTGTTGCCTAAATTCTTTGAGCTGTGGCCAACTCCCGAAGCCTTCTTAGCTGGTGATCACGAAGTAGCTAGAAAATTAATAACCTCATTAGGTATGTCTAATATCAGAATAGTCCGGCTACTTAAAATGTCCGAAGACTTTTTAACCTGGGATGGTGAAGATGCTACTAAACTATATGGTATCGGGAAATATGGTTCCGATAGCTACAGATTATTCTATAAAAATGAAATACCTGATAACATACAAGATCATGAACTTAAAAGATATGTAAAGGAAGAGTTGTTATATGAAAACAATCATATGTGATATAGATGGTACTATTTTTAAATATTCACCACGAGGCACTGATCAAATAGTAAATGAAGATCCTATTCTACTACCAGGAGTTGTAGAACAGTTTAATGAGTGGGAGATGAAGGGTTGCAGGATTATACTTATTACTGGTCGAAGAGAATCATTACGAGAATATACTGAAGCATGTCTTACTGATTTTGGTATTCCTTTTGATGTATTACTTATGGGATATGCAGATACTGGTCGAGTTCTTATTAATGATATAAATTGGAAAGGTAAAATTAAAGCACACTGTGTAAATCTTGTAAGAGACGAAGGTTTTGTAGATAGAGACTTTAAGGAGGTTGGATTATAAGTATCTTTAAACTTGCATAATACTTATTTTTTTAATATAATTATTTATAATTAACTTTCGGAGAATACTATGCCTAAACGTAAAGCAAGTAGCAATGGCTATGTTTCAAAAGGTCAACGACCAAATGTTCGTAAAGATATACGCAAAGCAACTCGACGCGAATACCGTGAAGACTTACTGCGTGTCTCTTTGAATAAGATGGAAGCATGGAAAGCAGGTAAAAATCCTTGGGTAACTGTACCCAATAAGGGTGCAGATGCTAAAAAAATGCCCCGGATTAAGGTTCGTGCAAATCAGGAGTGGGGTAATCCAAATGGTCGTTATAAGATGGCAGACAGATAGTTATGTATCTGTTTGAGGGTGAAGATTTAAAGGGTGTGCAGAGATTTCTAGGTTCTCAAGAACTTGGAGCTTTAGCTGCTCTTTTTCTTCATAATAATGGTATAAAAGATATAAGAATTAGGACGGTTATTTTACCTACCTTTAAACATACTGTATGTGTTTCGGATAAAGATACTTATGATTTGTATTTTAATCTTTACATAAAAAACTTTATTTATGGTGACGATTTATGGTGGCCTAATTCCTCTCCAGTATCGCGTTTTATTAATTCTGAAAGTAATACAATTAGTTTTCATACATTTTATAATTATGATACAGAGTTAATTGAAGAAAAGAAAACTTTAGCATTGGTAGATTTATCACATGGCCTTACTTCCGATTTACTATACAACCAATAATCTTAAAAAACGTAAAAAGAAAAAATCTCTTCGCCAGCTTAAACTTGAACAAGAGCATCAGGCATATATTAAAAAAATGGGTTTTAGCGGGCATCGTATAAAGGCCAATACTCCAGCCTTCCAAGCTGAAAATGACAGTTCGAGTCTGTCTGTCCGCTCCATCGCTCCCTGTTCAGATGTAATTCCTACAGGTATTGCGTATAAGAAAAAACATACTGATCATAATTTTACTATTGCACCTGCATATAATAAAGGTTCCTATCAGGTTATTAGTAGAAAGGATGTAAAGGATATTGGCAAATAACTTTTGTCATCGACCTTGGACAGAAATGCACATTGAGGAGAATGGAAATATTACTCCTTGTTGTGTCATGCCATCAAATGTGTTTTTTGTAGGTAATGGTATTGATGGATACAAAAACAGTTCTAAATTAAATGAAATTAAACAATACTTTAGACAAAATAAACAACATCCTCATTGCCGGTTCTGTTGGGACGCAGAGCGAAATGGTGTTCGTTCTCATCGTGCAACAGATGCAAGGGGAGCAGCTACATTAAGAAAAATACATATTAGATTTAATAATATATGTAATTTTAAATGTAGAATGTGCAATCCTAAGTATAGTTCCTCTTGGGCTGAAGAAAATAAAAAACATGGTTATTTTGAGGACGAGTATGAAACAGTAAAAGATATTTTTCAAACTGTACCTGATTTATTTACATTAATTTTAGATAATAAAGATACACTTGAGCAGATTAATATAAGTGGTGGTGAACCGTTTATTGCTGACTCTAATTTATATTTTTTAGATTGGTTAATAGAAAATAATCTAACACATATTGAATTAGCATATAGTACAAACCTTTCAAAATTAATTCATAGGGGAAGAGATTTATTACCTTTACTTGATAAGTTTGAAGACGTTATTGTAAGTATATCTGTTGATGGATATGGAAAAGCTGTAGAATATAGTAGAGCCGGATTTAAATGGGATGTTTTTGAAAATAACTTAAATAGAATCAAACATTGGAATTTCCAGTTAGTATGTGTTGTAAATATATATTCTGTATATTCTATTCCACAGCTACAATATTTTGCATCAAAAAGAGGCATATCAATAAGTTATCAACCGTGTTTATACCCACAGTTTTTATCCATACAATCACTTCCAACAAAAGAAAAATTGCAGATTCAAAAATTTTATGATAGTGTAATACAAGCTGGACATATGTATAATTATTCTGAAATAAAAACTCATGTACTAGATTATATGCACTCAACTCAATTAGATACATATACTGTAGGTGAGGTAACATATAATTGTACAGAGGAGTTTAAGAAATATAATTCTTTATTAGATTCTTATAGAAACGAGAGTTTTACAAAAATATTTCCACAATTTGAAAAGTGGTATAAGGAGATTTAAATGGCTAATGTTTATATTGGTTCTGACTACACAATTACTGATGTAAATATGTGTAATACAGCAAGCGATGCGCAAGTATGGTATCAAGTTTCATTCAAGGAAAATGACAAGGAATTTAACACCATGTATGTAACACCATACAATGACTCTAAATTCCCAAAAAGCTTAGGAAAAGCTGATTTTCTTGCAAACGTATTACCTGAAGTAAATACATATATTGGTATCTTAAATGGTAGTACATACGCAAACTTAGATTCTTGGGATACCGAGGATTAAGTGTATCTTATGACTAATGGTTGCTCTCATACATCGGGGGCAGAGTTAGAGTACGAGTTACAAGACTCATGTTATAATAAGGCGTGGCCTTGGCACTTATCTAAAAAATTACAGTTTCAAAATATAAACTTAGCTAAATCAGGTGCTAGTCAAGAAAGAATTGTAAGAACAACTCTAACATGGCTTGGAAACTATCCTGATAAGGCTAGGGATAGTTTTGTAATTATTCTTTGGCCCGGTCCTTTACGGACCGAAATTCGTTGTGCCGGATATAAATGGCCTTTGGATGATGATTGGGTTCCTTTAGTATTAGGCAATGATGCTCAGTATAAAGAATACTTTCCATACCCACTTTATAATTTCTATAGGTCATGGTCTTATTTAAGAAGTCAGTATCTTGATGCCACTCGTTTTTTACAGAATGTAATTTTTTTACAGAATACTTTGAAATTATATAAAGTACCTTATTTATTTTGGAACGCAAGTTCAGCTATATGGATTGCAGATAGTAGATTAAAACCACTTTACAAACAAATAGATAATAAATATTTCCCAAATTTTTATGATACAAACTTTCAACAAAATGCAATTTTACAAAGAAACGGCGGGACTCAAAGCTTTAAACATTGGGATGAGAAAACACAAATATGGTGGGCTACTTACTTGTATGAATATATACAAGAAAAATATACTTTTTAATTGCATAATCGCATATTTTTAACTATACTTATTCTAGATTGGAGAAAGAAATGAAACATCTGTCAACTTTAATGGCTATGTTTCTACTAGTAGGTTGTCAAACTACACAATCGGCAGAGGTAGATACAAAGCCACCGCCCGAGAAACCAAAACTTGAACTCAAAGAAGAAAAGGAATTAAAAAATCCTTTTAAAGATTCTGATATAATAGCAGGAACAATTGTTACAAGCTCTAAACCTGTAATATGTGGTAGAATTGATGTTATTCTTAATAATATGAAAGCTAAATTCGGTGAGATTCCAGTTATGGTGGGTAAAGTTAGTGTTCAAAACCCTGGCGAAGATACAAAAGAAATAATGGCAACATTAACATATAATCCAAAAACAGAAACTTATACTTTTCTTGAACAGATGCCGCTAGAGGAACGTCTAATGTGTATTCTTTCTTCTGGAAAAGGAAAGGTAATAGCAGATTTTCTATTAAAAGGTACAACCTTGTAGATGGAAAAAAGATCATGGGGAAAATATGATGTTCTTTGGGGCCGTTCTGATTGTAAGGTAAAACACCTAATAGTAGAGCCTCGGCTTGGAATGTCGTTTCAGCGACATTTTATGAGAGAAGAACTTTGGTTTGTACATGAAGGTGAGATTGAGGTTAGGCACTCTCCTGGTATTTCTCCTGATCCCGAACAAAATTATCATGTAAAATTATTAAAAAAATATGATTGGTGGTATGTTCCTGTTGCCTCTTGGCATCAAATTATAAATGTATGTGATGAACAAGCACATATTATTGAAATACAATATGGAAAGGAGGTTGTAGAAAATGATATCGAGAGATTATTCTACTATGAAAAAACTCCGAGTTGAAATTTCGGAGGTCGGCTTTTGGAAAAATAAAGATACTCCACCAGCAAAAAATGTCTTACATACATTTGAAACCCCATATTTAGGTGACTGTTTTAGTCGTAATCTAACACCAGTCAAGTCCATTATGCAAGAAATAAAAAGGTTGCTAAAAGGTCGTTAAATATTTACAATTAATATTATGGCTGAAATAATTCCATTTCCGACCCGACAACCAAAAGTGAAATACGACTTTGCAGATGTAATTGAATGTGCATTTTGTGTTACGGCTGTAAATTTATGGGGAAATATGTATAACAAACCTTTAGCTTCTCCAACTAATTTACAAGATTTTGAACCAACATTTGTTTTAGATTGTGTGCAAAAAGCTGCTACTTCAAATGTATTTTCTTTACCAGCGAGACATACGTTTAATCGTATAGGAACCATGATAGAACAACAACTGTAAGAGGAAGTTATGTATTTCAATAAAACCTCAACTGACTGGAGACTTTCCCAGTGCTGTCAATTTCATGACAAAACCCTAGCTAAAAAGTTTAATTTTGGAACTACGACAAAAACCTATGCTTTGAAAGAAGGAGGAAAGAAACGTGTTCAAGAAAAAGCCCTTTTCAATGTTAATAAACTTTATCTTATACTTGAGCACTATTTTTCTAAACAGCCTAAAAATCTTCGTTCTTTCCGTATATCTTCAGAAATGTTTCCTTGTTACACTTTGGACTTCACCAAAGACTGGTATGAAGAAATTTGGGAGGAGATATGCGAAACTCTACACAAATGTGGTGAAGTAGCTAAATATCACGAGATACGTCTTTCAGTCCACCCAGGACAGTACACTGTTTTAGCATCTGATAAAACTCATGTAGTAGAAAATTCAATTAAAGATTTAGAATATCATGCTTTGTATGGCAGTCTAATGGGGTTGCCAGCAGAAGATTTTTCTATGAATATACATCTTCAAGGTTTGTATGGGGGAAAACATATTGATGGTATTAAACGTTTTGCTACACACTTTCCTTATCTTTCAGACTATGCTCAGAAATGTTTGACAGTCGAGAACGAAGATAAACCAAATGGTTATGATATTGAACATACTCTTGAGCTTGCAAAAAGAATACCGACTAGGACTTGTTTAGACATTCATCATTATGCCTGTCATCGAATGAAAGATAATGAGAAAGTAAAAAACTCTCAAGGAAAAGTTGTTAACAGAAAAATTAGAGACGATGTAAAGCATATTACTGCTAATGATACTTTCTTTAAAGAAGCTGTAAAAACTTGGGGCAAAGTTCGTCCTTTGTTTCATAAATCACAATCTTTTCCACTTGATAATGAGGCTTATTGGATGAAACCAAATGCTCATTCTGATATTTATCACGATGAGGAACTAATGTCTAATGCTATTCCAATGCTTGAATACGCTGATTTCGAGGTAGAAGCAAAACATAAAGAGATTGCTGTGAATCACTTTTATGATTTTATTACTCTAGAAGAACAAATGGCTGGAGAAAGTTTAGTTCACAAAACTCTTGCTAACTAATCTTAGTTTAGGTATAATATATTTACAACAATTTTACGAGGAATCTATGAATAAATTATTAATAGCCGCTATTTGTGCTATAACAATGACCTGTTCGCCAGTACACGCTTTAGCTGCTGAAAAACTATTTATTGTAAATCCTGCAAGTAATACAGGTAATACATTTAAAATGTCTAATGCTTTCAAGAAAGATTTTGAAGAAGCAGGTTATGATGTAGAACTTATTTCTCCAGGTGATAAGTGTAAAGCATATTTAATATTACAAAAAGTAAAAAAGATTGCTCCTACTTTTTATGTAGTAAGTCCTTGGGAACAAGCTAAAGCCAAAGCAGGACTGCTTGGAAAGAATTGTGGTCCTGTAGAGCCTGATGAAGATAAACTTATCATGGCTTATCTAGATCATAGCCATATTTGTACTTTTAAACACAGAAAAAATCCTTTAAAAATACTTAAAGCAATGTCTACCTATACAATTGGGACTGTTTATCCATCTAAGTTTTGGCAAAAAGTGGTTGATAAGTTAAATATTGTTACACTTAGTGCTAATAAACGAATTGAATATAGTGGTTCAGGAAAAGCTAGAGCTGCTCTTTTAGCCGGTGAGATTGATTTTGCTTTTCTTTCTACAGGTAATACAATGAAGGTAGAGAGCAACGGCGGCGTTTGTACTGCTGAGATTACTAAACACGAACCTATTAAATATGGACTAACAATAAATGATGTTATAATTACTGTTAATCCTTTTGATTCTAGTATTGCATCTGGTTGGCATCTTTTTGGAGCTACTGAACAACAGATTGAGACAGTAAGAGCACTAGTTAAAAATTGGTATCATTCTACTGATAGTGCAATTATTGCGTATTTTGGTGGTAAGCATCCTGTTAATAACTACGCTTGGGATGTTTCAAATTCTAAGAAAGTTAAATGGATTAAGGATGCAATTAAGACATGGGCTGATGCTGTGAGGAAATAGTGTCGTCCTTTATTTTGGCTATACTTACAGGGTCAGCGAGTGGAATACTTGCTGGCCTTTTGCCTGGAATAGGTTCAACTATTACAGTAGCTATATTTTTTCCACTACTATTATACTTTGATCCTACTTTCTTAATTATAGCCTTTGCGTGTCATTATTCTATGTCTCAGTATATAGGAAGCGTACCTGCAATTACCCTTGGTATTCCAGGAGAAACTACAAGTCTACCTGCGGTTACAGAAGGTATTGTTTTACGAAGAGAAAATAAATATAATCAAGCTATAGCCTTTACAGCTATTGGTAGTTTAGTTGGAAGTGTACTATGTTTACTATTTGTTTATCTAACTATGGATTATATTTATGATCTTGCAGTAATATATAAAACATCGGTTCAATCTGTACTATTACTATTAGTTGTTTTATTACTTATATTTGTAGGCGGTAATTCTTGGTTTGTAAATATACTTATGATCTTAGGCGGGGTATTTCTAGCCGCTATTGGTAGTCATGAAGGTCCGACATATACATTTTTAACTTTTGATAATGCAGATTTAATGATGGGATTACCTTTATTTCCTGTACTAATTGCATTATTTGTTATCCCAAGTATATATCAAAGTTTAGTTAGTTATAAACAATCATCAGTTCATATTCCTAAGTTTACCCCACGACTACGATATTTTATTGATTTTTTTAAGTATAGTGCAAGCTCTTTAAGAGGTACTATATTTGGATTTATAGGTGGATTCTGTCCGGGACTAACAAACATATTTAGTACACAGATTTCATACTTTTTAGAAAAGATTATAAGTAAGAAAGATAGTTTACGATCCTTAATTAGCGCGGAAACAGCAAATAATGCAGGATCAATTAGTGCATTACTACCTCTAATTGTACTAGGACTACCAATATCTTCTAGTGAAGCTCTAATATTAGCACTATTAGAACTTAAATCGTTTGAATTAAGTTTAGCTAATTTTGTACCGATACTATTAGATGTAACAAAAGCACTTGTAATTGTAAACTGTATTGGTATAATACTAGCATGGCCTTTTGCAAAGTACCTTTGCTACTGCTTTAGGATACCTTTAAAGTATGTTTATGCAGTTATACTAGTCGCACTCTTTTTTATAAACTACTATATTGGTTATATGCAATATGCTACTGCATTTTATTTTATAGTATTACTTGCTTTGCTTCCAATAGGATACTTACTGCGTCGGTATAATACAATGCCGCTGGTATTTAGTTTTATTCTCTTGGACAAAATTGTGGAAAATTTTAATGTTTTTGTCCAACTTTACCTATGATGATTACCCATATTATCTGCATGAAGATAGAGTTTTTACAGATTATTTATCTGCATTAAAAGCTTGTTCTACTGCAAGGCAAGTACGTTCTATTAAGATGTATGCGTGGGATGATGAGATTGCAAAGATTAAATGGTGGGAAGAACCTCCACTACCACTAGCACATTATTTTAAAGAGCGGGCACAACAACTGCGAGATATGTACTCTTATCTTAGACTATATGTATCCGGAGGCTATGACTCGTATTATGCTCTACGAGCATTTTTAGATAACGATATACATTTAGATGAAATAGTACATACACGAAATGACTACACCCAAACAGGAGACTACTGGGCAGATATTGAGTATCACGAACAATTTGTAAAGATTATAGAAAAACATCGTACACAACTACATGATACAAAAATTACTGTACTATCGCCTGATTACTTAAATATATTTTCTAAAGAAACAAATGTATTTGAGTATACAGATACTCCCGCATGTATGGTTAGTTCTCCAATGTTTATGTCTAATTTTACTAATATCAATTTTAGGGATGAAGCAAATATCTGGTCACACCCAAAAACTGATGTAAGATGTATAGATGGAGAATATTATTTTGTATTTCCATCATATGAGTTTATGGCATATGCACCAAATACTGTGTGCTTTTATATATCTAAACATTACTTTGATTTATATTTGAAGCAGGCGCACATGATTATGCGTTATTTACAGTTAAATCCCAATCCTATATGTCATCAAGATTTAGTTGCGGCAGCAACTGGAAATCCATATTTTAATGAGCATCAATCTAAAAATTACTCTGATATGAATGTATTTAAGCCTGAATCAAGGGCGCGAGTATTTCCACTATCAAAAGGTAAAAACTATTTTAGAGCTAAAGCACTACTAAAACATGGTGCAGAGAGTAAACGAGTTTATGATATATGGAAAGAGTATATGATTGATACATATTCTAAACGATATCTTTTAGATTCTAGACAGGTTACATTATATCGTGTAAATTCACCGTTCTATAATTTAAATTCTAGAGAGATTAAGTATGAAAAAGAGTAGTTGTATTGAATCATATAAAGATGGTGTGAAATTATTACAACCTTTACGCTATGCTGATGATTATACTTATATAAAAAGGCATACTAAAAGAGTTATTCTTGAGATAATTGAGACTGTAGGTAAAGTAACTATTGGTTTTTCAGGGGGGACCGATTCTCTTTTTATAGTGTGTTGCGCGAGAGAATTAGTAGAAGAGGGAAAGTTAACAAGAGATGCATATGAAATAGTTTATTTTAAAATTGATTTTTCTAATATGACATCTATATTCAAGAAGGTACTACCACCCACTATAGATGAACAAGTTATTATTGATCATATTGATTCATATGTAGATAGAGTTCTTACTATTGCTCCTACTATTAATGAAGTATTAGATTTTTATAATAAAGAAGTGAAAGAATTAAGTTTCAATACAACTACTCAAGCACATACATTTCTTGGTTATTTTAGAACTAAATTAGATAATTATTGTTTATGTGCAGATGGTTTTTTAGACTATTTAAATTCTAATTATCAAGGATTTTTATATTGGCGTTGTTGGCTACGAGAAGATGGGCCAGAGATAGATATATATTCATGGGATATAGATATACATTGTTCTTTGATGAAAAAAAATCAATTTATTATAAAAGATAATCATCCTCGTAAATATAATCAATTAATGTATCTTCAAACTAAACATATAGATTATATTAGAAATTTTCCTGAAACAATTTTGGGACTTCCTAAACGAGATGAATATCCTTGGATGTATTTAGACAAAATTAAAGCACCTAGAAGACTTCTTAAACAAATACCTTTTCTTCACAATAGGGGTTATCCTCGTGGTCCAATTTATTTACCTAATGGAGAGAGGGTTACCTCTGTAGAGCAAACTCAAGAATTTTATAAAAAAATATAGTTAGACAATGCTAAATTTATCTGCTATTATAATTTTTGAACACAACGCGGTTCTGAAAGAACATAGCTTTTGAACAACTCTCGAACATATAAAACATAGCGTTTATCTCGGAGAGATACAGTACGGAAACGGAGTTTCACGGAGTAAGACGCCAGAGTTGCGTCTTTTTTATATTATTAACTACTATAAATAAGAAACTTTTTATTTGCATAATCCTTTAAATTTTTATATACTTTAATATAACTCAATGGAGAAATATATGCCTCAGTATATGGTAAGAAAAGGAAAAATTGGACATGAAATTGCAAAATTTGACGACACAGATTCCCCAGTGGATGTTTACACCATTACTTCTAGAGGCTGTTCTTGTCCTGCTCGTAGTCGTTCTTGTAAACACACCCGCATTTTAAGAGCTTGGAGATCAAACATAGTGGAAGGTATAGTATATAGTGACGATGCTCAAGAGATTGGGAATATCTTTAGTTTTAATACTAATTCCTACACAAGTTAACGCTGAGACTGCGATTGATTGTCTAGCTAAAAATATATATTTTGAAGCCAAAAGCGAAAGTTTTGTTGGACAGACTGCTGTTGCTCTTGTCGTTTTGAATAGAGTTAAAGATAAACGATATCCTGACAGTGTTTGTGCAGTTGTTTATGAGGGACCAACTTATGAAAGCTGGAAAACACGTAAAATACCTGAACTTTCGGAAAATGAACGAGTATATTATCCTCGACGAGATAGATGTCAATTCAGTTGGTACTGTGATGGAAAGGCAGATAAAGTAAAAGAAGAATCTGCATATCAAAAAGCACATAAAGTTGCATGGCTTGTACTACATGGTCATATGTTTGATATTACACAGGGAGCAACACATTATCATGCCGATTATGTTTCTCCTAAATGGAAAAATCAAAAGAACATGACTAGAATTGTTCAAATTGATACTCATATTTTTTATCGTTTAAATTAATTTTTTTCTTGCTTTTTACTATTCTTTTTAGTATAATAGGAAAGTTTGAAAGGAAAAAATATGACACAACTAATTGAACCCGATTTGTTTACTAACGCCGTGGCCTCTTTGAGGTCATTTTTTTTGACTAAAGGCTTTCAAGAAGTACATACTCAGAACCGTCTAAGTATTTTAGCTGCTTGTGAAGATCCCGAAACAGTTGCTACTTACAATTATAGTGGGGAGATATGGCCCCTTCCTCAAACTGGCCAGATGTGGCTAGAATATGAATTGCTTTCAAAGCCCGAAATTCCGGGCTTTTTTTGTGTCTCAACTTCGTATAGACAGGAACCAAATCCAGTTGAAGGTAGACATGATACTATATTCCCAATGTTTGAATTTGAATTTCCAGGTACTATAAAAGAACTAGAAGTAATGGAAAGACAATTAGTTAATCATTTAGGATTAGGAGGCTCAATACAAGCTAAAAACTATGAACAATGGTGTTATGATTTTGGAGTTTCTGAATTAACACATGAAGAAGAAGCTCAAATGGTTAATCCTTCTATGATTAAAAACTTTCCAAATCATACTTCTCCTTTTTGGAATATGAAACAAAATGGGGATGGTACTGCTGCAAAAATTGATGTGATACTGGGTGGTATGGAAACTATAGGAAGTGCTGAACGTAGTACAAATAAAGCAGAGATGAGAGATACTTTTCATACTATTTCTGGTGGTAAATATGCAACTCTTTTATATGATCTTTTTGGTTATGATCGTGTAGAAGCAGAATTAAAAGACTTTCTCTCCTTTGATTTCTTTCCTAGAGTTGGTGGAGGAATTGGAATGACAAGACTTATAAACGCGATGATGTAGGGTGGCGAAATTGGTAAACGCACTAGGCTGTTAAC